>MDTB01160443.1_pt1 | contig 15049 bp, 2 predicted proteins | sample 811161 | NCBI WGS metagenome assembly MDTB01 (sample SAMN05326650, study PRJNA326480) | marine metagenome | isolation source: seawater | place: Mediterranean Sea | collected 2009
ATCCAAGGTTTTCATGTTCTTGTGCTCATCGTTTTAGGGCTTTACATCTGAAACTAAGATAGGAGATTAAGTATGAATTTTATATACTGTAGACGAGTGTATATAGCCTATAAAAAGGAAAAGTCAAAACGTAAACTTTCCAATTTCCAAGCTAATTTTACTAATGTGCTAATAGGCAACATACAGTACACAGTAGCTGGATAGCACACTGGCACACCAGCACACAATAATAAATATCCTGGATGTTGATGATAGCAGCACGCAGCACACTGACTGTGGCACATACACAATTAATACGTATAAAATAATTCGATGGTAATAATTACAATATATAATTTAAATTGTTAATACAATAGTAAACATATCCAGAAAATAATGACTGTTTGTTTTACAGAAAGTACAGTGGCAAATATCATAAACTATTTCCGTGTATTTAGTGAAACATCATGTCTAACGCTACTGTAATTTTTGATTTCTGTAATTATATAGAAAAAGTATGTCCACTTTTACTTGGCGGCGATGCGGTGCCACCGCCAAAAACAGCAAATTTCAAAGAGGAAATTAATAATTTTGTAAACGAGTCTAATATTTCAACTATATACATAGCATTAAGAAAGGATAAATCAGACGATGGCTTAGACACATTTCAATATGAAATCAGTACAACAGCACTTAGTGGGTCTTCTAATACAGCATCTATGGCATTTTTGAAACGCAAAGCCGCGCCATTATCTCCAACAAGTACTTTGCAGCAGCAACTACGAGTCATAGAGCTAGGTGGTAGCCTTGTTACTGTAGATGAAGAGAACATTGAAAGCGATGATAATAATAATAGTAAGGCAGCAACGGATGACGCAGAAGATGAAGACAAAGACTCGTCTAGAACTAGTACTAGTGAAAATGATAGTTTTGAAGTACTTTATGGGTATTTGCACCATATGTTTGCACCGCTTCTTCAATCATATGTATTGAAGCTGCAACAAAATAGGGATAATGACGGAAGCAATGGTGGAGATTCGAAAGATTTAACATCTGAAGGTTTAAAGCAAAGTTTACCATTACTTGGAAAACGCATTCAAGAACTTGAATACGCATTGAAAACATGCATGCAGCAAACCGAAATACCAGATGTTGTTTTTAACATTGAACCTGAGGTAATTACGTATGTATCAAGGGAAGAAAGTGAAGGCCATTTGAGTATGGAAGAGTTAGGAATTGATAGTTTACCGGAGGATAGCGCTTTGTTGAAGCGTTTGAAAAAAGGTGTTAATAGATGGTACGAGGATACAAAACAATTATCAACATTGTCGCGTGATATTAGTAGTGGGGCAGCGATTGAAGAAGTGTCATTTTGGACCAATATGGAACGTTCGTTGCAAAACGTCGATTCACAAATGAAAGATAAAGGTGTTGAGATTACTTTGCGAATTTTGAAGCATTATAAACAATTTGGTATTATTTTAGCATTTCAACAGGATACTGGCTTGACACAAAAGATAACACGAGTATCAAGCTACATGGCATTCATAAGAGATTTTCCAGTAAACTCATTAGTAACATCTTCAACTGTTAAGCAAATGGAACAGGCTGTTTTGGCATTGTTTTCACATATGCGAAAAATGAAAACGGCGCAATATCCGTTGAAAAGGGCTTTTCAATTATTAGAAGCTGTCTCGCGAGATCTTTCTAAGAAATTAGTAACTCTTTTAAAACCAGTCAAAATGATGGAGTTGCCATATGAAATATTTGCGAGGGAGAATGATTACTGCATATCGCTTTTTAAAACTTGGGATCAACATTGTAGTGGGTTCAGAGAACTTGCGCGTGATATTGCAAAGAAACGAGGAGTTGAAAAATCTACACCACGTCTTGTTGTTGCACATTCGAAATTACGAGATCGGTTGGAAGATGTATATCAATGTCGACAAAATCATGAAAAACTACGACATGTTATCCAAGATGTTTTAAAGCCGCTGGATAAAAGTAATAATAATTCAAATAATAAAGTTGACCTGCATTCACCGAATGGTTCCTCTGCCATTAACGAAATTAATGAAGCGTACAAACATTTAAGAAATGCGGATATTTATGATGTATCTACGGAAGGTATAGCTGCTTGGGAAGCTGCAAAAAAACAATATGAATTAAGAATTGATGCAATTGAAACTAATATTACTGCAACTCTCACTACATTGCTTGCATCTGCTCAAACAGGAGATGAAAAATTTCGCGTATTCTCTAAATTCAATGCATTATTTTTTCGACAGCGTATTCGCGGTGCAATACAACAGCATCAAACCGATTTAATACAAACGGTGAAGGAGGATATCAATGCACTTCAACAAAAATTCAAAAGACACTATTCTGCTAGTGAATCTGAACGAATGAGTGGTTTAAGGGATTTGCCACCAATGTCAGCAAAAATCATCTGGGCAAAGCAAATTGAAAGGCAACTTGATCAATATATGGATAGGATAGAAGCTGTATTGGGTTCGGGATGGGAGACTCATGCAGATGGTCGTGCTTTAAAAAATTCATGCGATAGTTTTAAGAAGAAGCTTGATACGCAACCGATATTTAATGAATGGATCGAGCGAATCAAAGATTCGTCTAATTTTGAAGTTGGTGGACGTATTTTTGACGTCCGAAAACGATCAGCTGGTAGCTCCAATACTATTTTACAATTAGGTGTAAGTTTTAACAAAGAGATCATTACCTTATTTAAAGAGGTAAGGAATTTAGCATGGTTGGCCAACGATCATTATGGATTTCGCGTACCTTATACAATTAAGATCATGTCGGATGAAGCAAAAGAAAGGTACCCATATGCGATGGCACTCACGGAAACCCTTCGTACATATCAACACATAAACACACAACTTAGTGAAGATATTGGGACATTAACAGCAAAAACGAAGAAGTCCGTTCAAGTGGCGTTGGCAAAAGCATTTAATAAACATATTAAATGGGATTCAGAATCGCTAGAACAATATGTAAAAGATTTGTCAAAGAAAGTATATTCGCTACAAGATCAAGTGTCGGATTTAGTAAGTAAAGTGGAGGCAATCGAGAAGGAAGTGGATAAATTGAAGCTTTGTGAGTATACATATACCGCTTTTGAAGATAAACTGAATAAAATCCAGGAAATTGTTGACGAAATGAATTTAGCAGAGTATTCAAATTTAGGATCATGGACAAAAAGTCTCGATAAAAAAGTAGAAAGTATCTTACTGTACAGAATGAGTAACGCAATAGCCATTTGGGTTAAGATCCATACTCTTAAGAATAAAAAGATCGAGAACATGAATACCTCTCCTACAAAAGATAAAGGTGAACGAAAATATAGTATTGGCAGTGCAATAGAAAATGAGGAAGGGGTTGAAGCCAAAAATGTTGAAGAAGATACAAAAGCTGTTTCAGCATTAAGTCAACCGATAGTACTAGGAATTATATTAAGAAATCGAATTTTGCAAGTCAATCCACCGTTAGCGAGAGCAAGATCAGAATTAATTGAGCAATTTCAGAGCATAGTGAATGTTATTTCAAGGCAAAAACGTATCAAAAGTTCCGTTTACGATGATGCTTTCAGGACCAATAATGATGCTCGAAATCGAGGTTTAAACCGAAGGGAACAGGCCAATAAACAAATGTATTTCAATTTATGCAGCATGGTTGAGCAAGATTTAATATATCAAGTGTACGGCACAATCGAATCGTGCATTAAAGCAGCTGGAGAGTATTGCGTCATGTGGCTTCAATACCAAGCTCTTTGGGATGTAGTCCCGGAAAATATAGTAGAAAACGTTGGAGAATCGATTGATAAATGGGTGCAAATGTTGGAAGAAATTCGCAGCTCCAGAGAGACTTTTGAAAGCAGTGAGTATGAAAAACACTTTGGAGTTGTTGTAGTAAATTATAAGAGTGTGCAAACGAAGGTTGGCGATAAATATGACGTTTGGCATCGCGATATGCTTTCTCGTTTTGGAAATATTTTGCAAGAGAGGATGAATGGGTTTTATAACGAAGCCTCAAAAGCAAGAAATCAATTAGAGAAAATGACATTGGATGCAGATATTAATGAAATTGTCGCTTTTGTAACTACTGTAAGAAATGGAGAAGCAAACAAAGATACTTGGAAATTAGATTTGAAATCATTTCAATCAAGCCAGCGGTTATTGGTAGGGCAACGATTTCGATTTCCTGAAGATTGGTTATACATAGATAATCTGGAAGGCGAATGGGATGCTTTTAATCAAATTTTATCAAAGAAGATTGAAGTAATGGATGAACGCATTCCCGAATTGCAGCGACGGATAATGCAGGAAGACAGAAGGTTAGAAAATGACATAAAAGAGTTGGAGACATCATGGAAAAAAGAAAGAAATGAAAATGTCATCGTAGCTCAAGAGCCTAGTATAGCATTAAATACCTTAGCATTATTTGATACCCAAGTCCAACGTCTCAAAGATCGATACAACAGTCTTAGAAAAGCCATTGATGCACTTGGATTGGATACGGCGGCAGATGCGCGATTAGACCCTATTCTTGCTGAAGTAAAAGGATTTAAAGAGGTTTGGTCAGCGCTTGGAGATGTGTGGAATAGAGTGGACACTGTAAAAGATACATTGTGGGGTGCTTTTTTACCGCGTAAATATCGTGCATCACTAGATGGAATTCTTGAAGCAATGGATGCAATGCCTAGTCGGATCCAACAATATGAAGCGTTTCAAAATTTATACAATAAAGTAAAAGATTATAAGAAGAATTTACTACTATTGACTGAATTAAAATCAGATGCAATTAAAGAACGACATTGGAGAGAAATCAAGAAAACATTGAAAATTACGTTTTCATCGTTAAATAATTTATCAGTTGGAACTATCTTAGATGCAGATTTAAAGAGATGCGATCGACAATTGAAAGACGTTATACGTAAGGCACAGGGAGAAATGGCATTGGAAGAATTCGTTAAGGAATTAAAAGAATTTTGGAGTACTTACAAATTGAATTTGGTTAATTACTTGAGTAAATGCCGCCTAATTAAGGATTGGGATGAACTTTTCTCAAAATTGGATGATAATTTAAGTGCATTGGGTTCTATGAAGCAAAGTCCATATTATAAAGTATTTCAAGACGATGCTAAATTTTGGGAAGACAAACTTGAAACAATCCGACTTTTATTTGATATTTGGATTGATGTCCAAAGGCGCTGGGTATATCTCGAAGGGATATTTTTAGGAAGTGCAGACATAAAATTGCAATTACCAAATGAATACTCTCGTTTTCGTTCCATCAATAATGAGTTTGTAAAATTAATGCAACAAGTTAGTAAAAAGTCGGAAATTCTGGAAGTTGTTGCGATATCAAACTTAGAAGATCAATTGACACACTTGTCAAAATTGCTAAACAATATTCAGAAAGCTTTAGGAGAATATTTAGAAAGGCAGCGAACTGCTTTCCCTCGGTTTTACTTCTGTGGGGATGAAGATTTACTTGAAATTATTGGAAATGGGAAGGAGCCTGTGAAAATTTTAAAGCATATTGGTAAAATGTTTGCTGGGATTACTAGTTTAGAACTAGATGGGGCAGAGAAAAGAAATGTAATTGCATTTGCATCGAAAGAAGGTGAAGTTGTAACATTGAAAGAGCCATATTCTATAGGGCCGGCAGTCCCAGTCAATGACTATCTAACTGAAGTTGAAAGGTCCATGCGAAGTTCACTAGCGTTGCTTCTTGATAATGCATCTCAAAATCAGACAAATGAAAATATGGAATTAAATATGAAAAAATATATTGAATTTGTACATGACTTGCCAGCGCAGATTGTTATCTTATCCTCGCAAGTGACATGGTCGACACAAGTTGAAAAGAACATTCAAAAATTAGATTCTGTTGCGGAAAGGATAAATCTTTTGCTTAATGGATTGGCAGATAAAGTTATCGAAAGAGTATCGGCTGATAGGCGGAAAAAATATGAGCAGTTAATGACGGAGTTTGTTCATCAACGAGATGCAACAAGGCAATTGATTCTTCTGAATACAGAAAATTCTGAAGATTTTCATTGGCTTGCCCAGCTAAGATATTATTATTTTGCGAATGAAGCAAATATCTTGGAACGACTTAATGTACGATGTGCTAATGCGACATTTTATTATGGGTTTGAGTACCTAGGCGTTGGCGAGCGACTTGTGCAAACGCCATTGACAGATCGGTGTTATTTGACATTAACCCAAGCGCTTAGCTTCCGTCTAGGCGGTAATCCTTTTGGCCCTGCAGGGACTGGAAAGACTGAATCGGTCAAAGCTCTCGGGGCACAGCTTGGGAGATTCGTTCTTGTGTTTAATTGTGATGAAAGCTTTGATTTCCAGGCTATGGGGCGGATTTTCGTAGGTCTGTGCCAAGTTGGAGCTTGGGGTTGTTTTGATGAATTTAATCGTTTAGAGGAGCGAATGCTATCAGCGGTGTCACAACAAATTTTAGCCATTCAAACTGGGCTTCAAAAACAAGCAAAAGAGATCCAATTGTTAGGTAGAAACGTTGGACTTCATTCAGATGTAGGTATTTTTGTCACGATGAATCCAGGTTATGCTGGTCGCTCTAACTTACCCGACAATCTTAAATTGTTGTTTCGTGGTTGTGCAATGATGAAACCCGACTTTACGCTAATTGCTGAGGTTATTATGTTTTCACAAGGTTTTAAACAAGCTGAAATAATCGCAGGCAAAGTTGTTTTGCTTTTCCGTTTATGTTTAGAGCAGTTTTCGAAGCAACCGCATTACGATTTTGGGTTACGGGCCCTAAAGAGTGTACTTGTAAATGCTGGAAGTTTAAAGCGGGAGATGAGAGACAGAAATGAAACTCGTGAAGAATTACATGTAATTATACAAAGTGTAGTGGAAACAATTATGCCAAAACTGGTCGCAGAGGACATAGTTATTTTTAAATCCTTGATCGCCGGTGTATTTCCTGGGGCTTCAACTGATGCGCTGGAAAATATGAAAATTAAAGATACAATTAAGACACTGTGTGAAAAATATGGTTATGTATATTCAAGCGAATGGGTCAGCAAGGCGTTGCAAGTCTATCAAGTTCAATGTATGAGGCATGGTGTAATGCTAGTTGGTCCTACTGGAAGCGGGAAGACATCTGCATGGCAAATTATTTTAGAGGCAATGACAATTGAAGATGGTATTAAAGGAGAATCATACGTAATTGATGCCAAAGCTTTGCAAAGTAAAGAAGTTTTATATGGTTCCCTGGACCAAACTACCTATGAATGGAGTGATGGTGTTTTTACATCAATATTGAGGGCTATCTTAAACAATGTTCGAGGGGAATCCAACAAAAGACATTGGATTGTTTTTGATGGTGATGTTGATCCTGAGTGGGCAGAAAATTTAAATTCTGTCCTTGATGATAATAAATTGTTAACATTACCAAATGGTGAGCGCTTAGCGATTCCAAACAATGTTCGCATTATGTTTGAAACCGAAACGCTAAAATACGCAACCCTTGCAACCGTTAGTCGTTGTGGAATGGTTTGGTTTAGTGATGGGGTGGTTACTACATCAATGATTTTCCAAAAGAAGCTGAAGAACTTTTCATGTGATTATTTATCCCAGTACTTTGAACCAGATGGAGCAGTAGAGCATCTTGTGGAACAAGCGGTAAAAATGAATCATGTGATGACGGCAACTCGGGTCCGCTTATTACACTCAATGTTCAGTTTATTTGCTCATGGTGAGGCCATGGTAACAGAATACAATAATGCACATGTCGATTTTCCAATGGAGACTAGTCATGAGCAGACTTTTATTACAAATTGGTTGTTATTCTCACTTGTTTGGGGATTATCTGGATCTATGAACCAAGATCTGCGTTTAGAGTTTTGTTCATTCATTGGTAATATATGGCAGCATGAATTACCAGTAGATGCAACTAATTCAGAATATACTCTTATTGATTATGAAGTTAATATTGACGATGGCGGATGGCGTTTATGGAAAGTAAGTGTCCCAACTGTTGACATTGAAAGTCATCGTGTAATGGCTACTGATCTCATTATACCAACTGTTGACACTGTTAGACATTTGAAAGTGTTGGAAGCATGGTTAGGGTTACACTGCCCGGTCATTTTATGCGGTCCACCTGGTTCGGGGAAATCTATGACATTGACCTCAGTTTTAAATTCTATGCCAAATTTTATGCTGGCACCATTAAACTTTTCAAGTGGAACAACACCGGAATTGATCTTGAAAACCTTTCAACAATACTGTGAATATAGAAGTGGAAGAGATGGTATGACATTAAGTCCATCCGCACCAGGAAAATGGTTGATTATTTTTTGCGACGAAATAAATTTACCAGAGAATGATTCTTATGGAACACAAAGAGTTATTACATTCCTTCGTCAATTAACTGAGAAAAAAGGATTTTGGAAAGAGGAAACAAACGAGTGGGTAACGATACAAAGAATACAGTTTGTTGGTGCTTGTAATCCACCAACAGATCCTGGGCGTGTAGTTATGTCTAATAGATGGTTGCGTCATGCCCCAATTTTATTTGTAGATTTTCCATCTCCTACATCTCTTAATCAAATTTATGGAACATTTTCTCGTGGGCTTTTAAAACTGCAACCGTCATTGAGATCTTATAGTGATTCATTGACCGATGCTATGGTAGAAATGTATGTTGAAAATCGTACGCGGTTTAAACCTACTGCGCAGCCGCATTACATTTACTCTCCAAGGGAGTTAAGTAGATGGGTGCGTGCACTATACAAAGCAATGAAAGAAATGGCAGATATGAAGCTGGAAGATCTCGTAAGGGTTTGGTTGCATGAAGGTTTAAGGCTATTTTTAGATCGGTTAACGACGGCTGAAGAACAAATGTGGTGTTCGGAAACAGCAGATAAAATAGCATTGAAGAATTTTGTTGGTGCTGATCCAGATTGCATCAAACGTCCAATTCTATTTTCTAATTGGTTAAGTAAACAATATCAAGAAGTCGAACCGCAGGCATTGCGACAGCATGTTGAAGCAAGGCTGCGAACATTTTATGAAGAAGAGTTAGACGTGGAGTTAGTTGTATTTGATGAAGTTTTAGATCATGTTTTACGAATCGATCGCGTTTTGCGCCAACCATTAGGACATTTGTTACTCGTGGGTGATAGTGGGGCGGGGAAAACTGTTTTATCCAAATTTTGCGCATGGATGAATGGCTTAAGTATCTTTCAAATTAAATTAACGAAGGACTACAGCATTGATGATTTTGATGTTGATCTTCGTGAAGTAATGAAACGAGCTGGCATTCTAGAGGAAAAAATATGCTTTATTTTTGATGAGTCAAATGTTTTAAGTAGCGCATTCCTTGAACATATGAATGCCTTATTAGCAAGTGGGGAAGTCCCTGGTCTTTTTGAAGACGATGAATTGAGCTCCCTACTTCAAGAAATGCGTAGTCGAAGTCGAACCCTAGTCGATTCGGAAGATGAATTATTTCGATTGTTTACAAAAAATGTTCAAATGAATTTGCACATAGTCTTTACGATGAATCCAGCGGGTGGTGATTTTAAAAATAGATCATCAACATCTCCAGCACTTTTTAACCGTTGTGTAGTGGATTGGTTTGGAACTTGGTCAACTGAAGCTTTGAAGCATGTGGGTAGAGAACTGACTCGCTTTGTTGATGTCGGAGAAAAAGCGGATGATGTAATTGAATCCATCGTTACCTTTCATCAAGCAGTTGGTGATTTTCGGAGTTATACGTCCCCGAGAGATTTCCTTGACTTTATTGACCATTTTGTGTCAATATATCAGGAAAAACGATCTCAATTAGAAGATCAACAACGACATCTTGCAATTGGCCTCGGGAAATTAAATGAAACTGCTGAGACAGTGAAAGAACTTGAAATCGGTTTAGCAGAAAAGGAAAAAGAATTGAAAGATAAAAATGAACAAGCAAACGCTACTTTACAACAAATGGTGAAAGATCAAAATGAAGCTGAGACGCGTAAAGTAGAGGCTGTCAAGTTAAAAGAGGATCTAGACGAGAGGAATAAAGTCGTTGATGCTCGACGTGAAGAAGCAGAAGCAGATTTAGCAAATGCAGAGCCAGCACTTTTAGCTGCGCAAGAAGCTGTTAAATCGATCAAAAAAAAACACTTGGATGAAATGCGAGCGCTTGGAAATCCCCCAAAAAATGTCAAACTAACGTTGGAAGCTGTGGCGATTATGATCAAGGGAATTACAGATGCGAAAAAAATTCCCGATTGGCGTGCGTTACGAACATTATTGCGTGGAAGCTCATTTATTTCAGACGTGGTTGGATTTGATCCTCATGCACTGGTACCTGAAACTAGGCAACTCGTACAAAGCAAATATTTAAATGTAGAAGACTTTAATTTAGAAACTGTATCTCGCGCAAACCGTGCATGTGGACCGTTGTACCAGTGGTTAAACTCTCAAGTGAATTTTGCTAGCATAGCTGAACGTGTCGCGCCTTTGCGTGAGGAAGTAGAAAAATTAGCGTTGGAGAGCAAGTCATTATCCGAGCGACACGAGAAGCTTACTAGTGAAATAACAGAGCTCGAGTCTTCCATTTCAACTTACAAAAGTGAATATGCTCAATTAATTAAAGAAAGCGAAGCGATTAAAGGGGAAATGGAGTCTGTTAAAAGTAAATGTGATCGTGCTGCAACCTTGTTGAGAAGCCTTTCAGAGGAACAGATACGATGGGAAGATGGCCGCGAAACGTTTCAATTACAAATGTCATCTATCGTTGGTGATGTTTTGTTAGCAAGTGCATTTTGTGTATATTCAGGCTATTTTGATTTTAGACATAGGGCAAATTTGATGCTATTATGGGAAGACCAGCTTGCTGAGCGTGGTATAACAGTGAAAGAAAACCTGGAAATCGTGGAATATTTATCTAGCGGTAGTGAGCGAATTGGTTGGAAGGCAAATGGACTACCAGATGATACATTGTGTATAGAAAATGGTATTATTTTATCTCGTTTCAAACGTTTTCCATTGATAATTGATCCATCGGGGCAAGCAACGGAATATCTATTGCGAGAAAATGAGAAGAAAAAAATCAAAACAACTTCATTTCTTGATGCTTCATTCATGAAACATCTGGAAAGCTCATTGCGATTTGGAACCATTTTGTTGGTACAAGATGTGGAAAACATTGATCCTATATTGAACCCAGTTTTGAACCGCGAATTTCAAAAAACTGGTGGACGCGTATTGATACGTCTAGGTGATCAAGAAATTGATTTTTCTCCATCTTTTTCGATGTATCTTACAACCAGGGATCCATTTTTCAAATTTACTCCAGACGTTTGCAGTCGTGTTACTTTTGTTAATTTCACAGTGACACCATCCAGTTTAGAAAGGCAATGTTTAGGCAGGGTTTTGAAAGCGAAACGACCAGATATTGACAAACAAAGATCTGATTTATTGAAGTTGCAGGGAGAGTACCAAGCGCGACTGCGTGAATTAGAGGGAATCCTTTTACAAAAAATTGCAAGTGTAGAAGGTACAATTCTAGATGACGATAAAGTTATATCTGCGCTAGAGAATTTAAAGCGTGAGGCACGCGAGGTCAATGCGAAAGCTGCGAATGCGAACGAAGTAATGAAAACTGTTGTCGAAACAAGCTCCCGTTTTCAATCTGTTGCAAATGTTTGTAGTACTGTTTATTTCTCAGTGGCATCATTACGAAAAGTTCATTATTTATACCAATTTTCTTTATCTTTTTTCTTTCAAGGTTTGGATGCTGTATTATCCGATGAGGGAAGCAATGAAACAAATCTTAGTTTAGAGATCGTTAAAAAGATTTATTACATGGTGTCACGCGGTATGTTGCGCGACGATAAGCTTTTGCTTGCTATGCGATTAGCACAGATACTAGCCGAACTTGGTGAAAATCAATTGGATGAATTATTTGCTGTAACACAATCACAAAAGGATGTGGACATTAGTGCTGCCGAATTGGGACCATTTGAAACTTTAGTATGGTCTAAATCTAACAAAGCTGATTCTGTAATTCAATATGCTGAGACCTGGGTAAGCAGTATTCTCGGGAAAAATGTAATACGGGAAGCCGAGTTTCACTTAAAAGATGTTATCGAGGAAGAAAGCTTACCACACGTACCCATCTTGCTATGCTCCTTGCCCGGTTATGATGCTAGTGGACAAGTGGTTAATATTGCTGACAAAGGAAAAAGCTTAAAATCCTTATCAATGGGATCAGATTCCGGTTTCGCCATGGCTGAGAAATATGTTATGACAGCAGCTCAGAAGGGAAGTTGGGTTCTATTACGAAACATTCATTTATGCCCAAAGTTCATAGTCCGCTTAGAGAAGCAATTGCATTCTTTGCGCCCTGCACCGACGTTCCGTCTATTTTTAACCGCAGAGGTCAATCCAAACATACCTCAAAGTTTAATTTTGCTATCGCAGACTTTTGTCTTTGAACCACCAGCAGGTATTAAAGCAAGTCTTACACGTAGTTTAATGGCGGTGCCCGAGAGCAGAATGAATCAAGCACCAGCTGAACGTGGGCGTGTGTATTTCTTGTTGATGTGGTTCCACGCCTTAGTGTTGGAGCGCTTACAATACGTTCCCATCGGTTGGAGTAAATCCTATGAATTCTCATCCTCCGATCAAAATTGCAGTTTACGGTCTATCGATGAATGGATCGAGCGTGTTGCAAATGGCAGAATGCATGTTGCGCCTGAAGAAATTCCATGGGATGCACTAAGAGCCATTTTAGGACAAAGCTTTTATGGTGGTCGAGTGGATAATAAGTTTGACCAAGCATTATTAGATAGTTTTTTGAATGACCTGTTTTCACCAAAAAGTTTCGATAAAAATTTCAGTTTATGTGAGGGGATTATTGCACCCGAGGGTACAAAGCATAAAGATTTCATGACATGGGTGGAGGAGCTACCAAATAATAATTCCCCTACATGGATGGGCCTATCTGCTTCCGCAGAAAATGTCATATTAGAACACAAAGGAAAAAGCGTATTGAAAAAATTATTTATGATACAAGATGCTGCTGCTATTGCAGGCACAAGTGCTGGAAAAGAGGATGGTGATGATAATGAAGGGCAAAACAGTGCAAGTGACAAAAATAAAACATTAAATTCTACAATTTTTCAAAATGCTCTGATGAAGTCCAGGCAAGCAATGGCAAAATCGAAATCTATTTCATTAGACAGTTTGACTTTAACAGTAGACTTTGAGCGTAAGAGTACAGATGGGACTACGGATGTTGAATTTTGTGTCCAGGGTTTGTATTTAGAAGGTGCGGAGGTTGAAGGTAATATTTTAAAGCTAAGTGATCAAGGTAAATGGAATTTATCTATTACAACGTTTTCATGGCGTGAAAAAGAGGCAAGTGATGTGGATGCTGCTGATAACAGTGCTTCTATAAAGAAGAATGAGTTACTAATTCCATTTTACTTTGATGCTGGGAGACATGAGCTAATTGCATCTGTACCTGTAAAATATGATATAAGCGGCAGTGTTACAGCACAACAATATTTACAAAGGGGTGTTGCTATGGTTGTTGGTGATGATTGTAAATTGTAAAAGAAAATACGAACGTATTAAAAATGTATGGATTCGTATGATATTTGATATGATGTAATATTAAAAATTGTAAATATTTCATTTAATTGTCATATCTATCATTATTTATAAAAGTACGAGAAGTATAAATACCAGTAATGCATACGTATAACTTATACGAGTCTCTTATATTTAATTTAGTTTACGCTCTTATATATTGATATTTTATATAAAAAATTCTCTTATTTATATATATACGTATATTAATATATTAATAATATATATTCCATATTATATATATTATAAAAATTATATTTAAAATACGAACGTCGTATACGATTCGTACGAGCACATTATGATTAAATATTTATAAATATCTCATTATATAAAAATAAAGAAGAAATTAACATGAACAATTTTAATATTTCAAGTGTATAAAAAAAACAATTGAATTTTATTTTTAGTAAAAAAAAGAATTTGCACTCATATTGTAAATACACACTCTAATACATGCCAGCACCACTTAAACCACCACCACCACCTATAAATTTCTCCTCTATTCTTTTAGCATCATCCCTTTCTCTTTTAAGACGAAGTGAAAATAAATCATCGCCTGCCTTTGTAATTTTAGCATCATCTTTAGAAATTGGCATATGTCCCATTCTCATCTTAATAAATAACTGCTTAGCGCCTTTCAGTTTTTTTATCCATTCATCACGTTTTGCACGGGTTGTCGCGCGTAAATGGTATTCTTTCCTGATAGTCCTAATTAAAAATAGACAATTACTATCTTCTTCTTCATCTGACAAGGTATGGAAAGTTGCATCTTCGATAGGGACTGGAACTCCTTTGGGTCTTTCACTATTTCTATCAACATAACGAAATAAATAACCACCTCTTAAAATAAAAAGCCTCTTTTTATACACTGGTTTATCAAGGCCGCAGCATGGTATACATTTTAACATACCATGATATCGCCACGATCGCTTCATCAAAAAGCCACTTTTGAAAGCATCTGCATTTATAGCATTTCCATCGTCATCACTTAACAAGTCAATTGCAGATGGAATATTTGTTGAACCTTTTTTAAACTCTGACATACTTAAAAGAAATTGACCTTCGTGTACTTGTTCGTCTTCGTCGTCCGATTCTGTTTGTCCAATTTGCCTTTGCCTCATAGATAAAAACAATGAAGGTTTATGTATTTGATCGTCTTCGTCGTCCGAATCTGTTTGTCCAATTGGTCTTTGCCTTATATTTTTGTGTATATAATAATGACAACTCGCTTCTATCTTTTTTATATTTTTTTTTTTAAATTTCTTAGTAAATAAAATAATAATTATTATTTAATAAACCAAATGTGTATACTGGTATACCAGGTAATTTCAATATTTTATTATTAATAATATGTGATGTTATTAATGTGATGCTAATATAAATAGCCACCATGCTACCTGGTATATAAT
>MDTB01010612.1_pt1 | contig 15048 bp, 14 predicted proteins | sample 811161 | NCBI WGS metagenome assembly MDTB01 (sample SAMN05326650, study PRJNA326480) | marine metagenome | isolation source: seawater | place: Mediterranean Sea | collected 2009
GGGCGCCAGCAGTTGTTGCCACTGTTGGTCAAATTCTGCACCTGGATAGTTCATTACTTAGTCACCAAGATTTGCGAGCCGCCGTTAAGCGGTCGATTAAGCACGCTAATATACCACCGCTCTCTTTTAGTACGACGCTTTTAGTCAGACTCTAGCTCCTTATTCAGCGCCGAGGTCGCCATACGCGTTATCACTATTGTTAGCACCGCTGTCGCCAGAAGACCTACATAAAACAACCAGTTGCTGCCGCCAAATTCGGGCAGATCCCCTTGCAGCAAGCTACTTAAATCTGAGGCGATTGAACCCAAGTAAACATACAGTAGGGTACCCGGCATCATGCCAAGCCAGGATGCCAAAACATATTGCCGCAGCCGTATTTGAGTCAGACCCAGCGCATAGTTAAGCAAATTAAACGGGAAGATCGGTGCCAGGCGAGTCAGGAACACCACCACCGCACCACGCTCGGCAATGGCTTGGTCCAGGGCCGCAAAGCGCGGCATCGTTGCCAGCCGGGCACCGACCCAGTCGCGGGCGAAAGAACGACCCAGCAAAAAGGCCAGGGTTGCGCCCAAGGTACTGGCAAGCGAGACCAACAAGAATCCTTGCCCTAATCCAAACAACCAGCCGCCGCCCAGAGTAATCACACTACCGGGCAGAAGTAGCACCACGGCGAGCACATACACCACAATGAATAAGATCCAAGCTACGGCCGGATTAGCCTGCATAAAGAGTAGTAATTGCGCTAACAAGTCAGTCACAGGTAAAAGCGCTACGCAAAGCAATATCACTGCAATCGCGGCAACCAATAAAACCATTCTTTTCACTGTCGTATCTGCCCTGTGATTGAGACTGAAGCGCGGCTAAATTGTTAGGCTACAAGCCGTAACTCCATCTTTGTAAGTGGATGTTAAGAACGTACGACCTTTTGCGCCAGACGCGTAATTGAGCATGCAGGCGTAGCATCTGAGCAAAACCGATGAGCAGACCCAATGAACTCGCTTATGGCCTGCGCTTTTAGCCGGTTATTATCGCCAGTACTTTTGGCCAGTACTTTTGGCCAGTGTGACAACGACCAAGCAGACGACGACCAAGCAAAAGTGTTAGCTCAAAAAACCAGCGCAGAGTGTACCGATACCTGCGCGGATTTCACGACAATAAACCGCACAAAACGCCCCACGCAGCGGTCGTTCAGACTACGTGTTTGGGAACACGGCTGAGCCGGGCAGTCGCACCAGCTTTGCTTGCAGCTGTGCCACCATAGCGTCACTTAATGTCGCGGCCTTACGGGCAATCAAATCCAAGCGCACTGCGACGGCTTGCGCAGAGACAATCAATTGCTCAGTTTGTGTGTTGAATAAGAGGTGTGCAAATTGCTGCACTTTTGGCGCGACGCCAACAACTCCTGACAACAGCGAGTAGCTGTCGTCCGCGCGCAGCTCGCCATGATAGTTCTTACGAAACTCCAATACTGCCCCACCTTCTTCAGCACCATCTGCAAGCAGCCCAGCGTCATCGAGCAAACCCCGCCACAAATGTGGCATCGAATCCGATATGCGCCCCATGTAAAGGTGTTTAAGCAGCGTGCCCGTGGCAGCACATTCATCCGCCTGAATGAAGCCTCGGCCAATCAATTTAAAACCCGCCTGCTGTGCCTGCCCCATCGTGATGTCGGCTGCCAATAAATCAGACGTTATGCCTCGCGGCAGGACTTGAGGATCAATTGCTGCGGCTTCTATCGACGCCAATCCCGACGCGTCTTGCCGAATATGATGTAACGCCGAAAACATTACCTCGCCAGTATCCGAATGGCGTAGCTCCGTTACTGCGTTGAAGTCCGGCACACTGGCATCGTCTAACCACGCAAAGTACCCGCTAAGGGGCACAGAAAGTCTGGCCTCACGCTGAAAACGTAAATGCTGGCGGGTCACTCGGGTGATTAAACCGGCATTGCCATCGGCACCGAGGCCCGTCGACATGTGCACGCCCGTTGCCAGAGTCTGCCATAATTTTTGCTCGCAGAACCTCACGTTCAAGTGGTCGTTCTCGTCGCATTCCCAACGATTTACGCTACCCCGATAGGTTAATTGCATGCCTTCTCCAACTCACTACAGGCCCGTCAATAAAATGATTGCCACCGCAGGCACGGCTAACCAACGCAGCAAACTCCGCCACAGGCCGACGTACTTTGAACTCGCCATAGCCAGTTCGTCTTCGGCTATTTGCCGGTTGAGTATCCAACCCGCGAATAAGGCGAGCAGCAAACCACCTAAAGGCAACATGACTTGATTCGGAATGTAGTCCAACCAGGCGGCCAGACTTCGCCCGGCGAAGCCAACATGCTGCCAATGGTTGTAACTCAATACACTGATCAGACTGACGGCGAATAAAACACCAATCACTAACGCCGTCGCGCGGCGCCTACTGCATTGCAAACGCTCCATCAAAAAACCCACCAGCGGTTCGGTAAGGCCCACCATCGAGGTAACCGCTGCAACGGACAGCAGCAGGAAGAAAAGCACAGCAACCACACTGCCATATGGCATTTGCGAGAAAGCCACTGGCAGCGTTTGGAAAATCAGGCCGGTGCCCGCGGATGGATCTAACCCGTTAGCGAAGACCATCGGAAAAACCACTAGCCCGGCGATCAAGGCAACCAGAGTATCGGCTATTACAATTTGGACCGCGCTCTTGCCAACCGCAACATCCTGCGGCAGATAGGCGCCGAACATCATCATGCCCGCCATCGCAACACCAATAGAAAAGAATGCCTGCCCTAAAGCGGCTAACGGTGCGCCCCAGGTGAGCTTGGTGAAATCTGGCAAAAACAGATAAGCCAGCGCCGCCGACATACCACCATTAAATGCGTTAAAGATAACCAAGCCAATCAGCAGCAGGAATAGGGTCGGCATCAACACTCGAACCGCGCGTTCAATGCCTTGTTCGACGCCAGTGAAAATGATTGCGCCAGTCGCGGTCAATGCAACCCCAGTCCAGATCAACAGTGTAGTCACGTCACCCAGCAACAATTGAAACGCGTCGTCAGAGGCGAAAACAGCCGATTCCGACACGCTAAATGAGACCGCTTGGGTGAAGTAATAAAGCACCCAACCCGCGACGACGCTATAGGCGATCATGATCAAAAATGCGGTGGTCAGAGTGAGATAGCCGACCCAACCCCAGCGCGGACTGCGCGCGCTTGCCTGAGCTACTTTCGCCAGCGCTGTGGGCGGACTGGAACGGCCGCGTCGGCCTACCATTATTTCGGCCATCAGTATCGGCACACCAATAGCAAACGCAAACGCCAAGTACATCAGCACAAAAGCGGCACCGCCATTCTCGCCCGTAACATAAGGAAAGCGCCAGATATTGCCCAATCCGACGGCAAATCCAGTCGAGGCCATTACAAAGCCAAAGCGGCTACGCCAGCTGCCGCTGGCGTGCGCGATCGGTGTGCTGCTCATCTTTGCTGCCGTTTGTGCTGCATGAAGCGAAGCGGCTAGCGGCCTTTAAATTCCGGTGCTGTCTTGGCAACAAAGGCTTGTACCGCGCCTTTGTGATCCTCGGTCATGAAACAGCGCGCCATGTGATGCGACTCGCGATCCAGCGCATCGCTGAGTGAGCCAGTATAGGCAGTATTCAGATTCTTCTTCATATAGCCGAGCGCGACAGTGGGTAACGCCGCCAGCTGCTTGGCTTGAGTAGCCACCACCTCAGCGAAATCGTCAGCGCTCGCCACCTGATTTACCAAGCCGATAGCATGTGCCTCAGTACCACTCAAAACAGATGCCGTGAATAACAATTCGCGGGCTTTAGCCTGGCCCAACAAATAGGGCAGAAAGAAAGACACCCCATAGTCGCCGGACAATCCCACTTTAGCGAAAGCCGTTGTTAACTTAGCGGTATCCAGCGCAATACGCATATCGCAAGCGAGTGCTAACGAAAGACCTGCACCAGCAGCGGGGCCCGAGATCGCCGCCAAGGTTGGCTTAGCCATCGTGTGTAGCAGCTTGGAGAGCTCCATGCCCTGACGCAGTGAATCACTGCGGCTTTCCATGTCAAAGCCCGTGTTGGAGTCTGGTGAGGCTGCCGCAGCTGAAGAAGCGAAACCCTTCACGTCACCACCCGCACAAAAAGCGCCGCCGGCGCCGGTGAGGACAAGACAACGCACACTTTTATCGAGCGCCAAGCGTGGCAGTGCTGCGTGCATCAGGTCCATCATGGTGCCACCCATGGCATTGCGGGCGTGCGGGCGATTCATGGTGAGGGTGGCAACGCCGTCAGCGTGCGACTCGATTAGTTCTGGTAGCTCTTGCTCGGTTTGCGTAGACATTGTTTCCCCCTAATGTGCGGCCCGCTAGCCACGTGTTGTAAGTTGTGTGGTAAGTCAAGCATCTGCAAAGCTGCTTTCATAATGCAATGACTAAGAGCGAGAACCCTATCCAACCCGGGTCGCAAGAACAACCACTTAACAAACGTGCCCGCATGCGTTAAGTCTCGCGTCCGACCTTATTGCTCAGCCAATAAACTATCCCGCCCAGGACAATAAGCAAAATCGCCATACCTGCTTCCTCGGGCCTAATCATCAACAGGTGCACCAACGTCCAAATCGAGATCGCCGCGTAAATTAACATCGGCAGCGGATACCACGGCATGCGAAACGGTCGCGGCAGATCAGGCTGGCGACGGCGTAATACCCAGACACCTAGCACTGTCATGGTCGAGTTCAGCGCCAGAACCGCGCCAGAAAAGAGCAGTATCGATTCGAACGAAGCAGTAATAATCATCACCGTAGTCAGCGCCGTTTGCAGCAGAACCGCCAGATGGGGCACACCGCTGGCGCGCGTCTGGGCCAGGAATCGGAAAGCCGGAATGTCCTGCCCAATGACTTGCAGCGCACGTGGGCCGGCCAAAAGCATCGCGCTGACGGTAGAGACCAGCAACACCGCCAGCATAATGCCGACAATTACTGAACCACTCCCACCAAAGGCATATTCTGCGGCAACATAGCCCACTTCGATCTTCCCAACATAAGCCTGCATGGGCGCGACTGTCAAAAACATGATATGCAGCAACAGATAGAGCAACGCAACCACCGCGGTTCCGATAATTAAAATCCGAGGTAAACGTTGCTCCGGTGCTTCTATCTCGCTGATGAGATAGGTCGCGGCATTCCAACCGGTATAGGCATACGTTACATAAATGAGAGCGACGGCAAACGCGCCGCTCCCAATCAGATCAACATCACTCAGTCCTAGCCCCCAATCCACCGGCTGCGCCGGTTCCACCCAGACGAAGGCCGCAATCGCAAAAACCAGAATCAGCGCCACTTTGAGTAAGGTAAAAGTCTGTTGCAGACGCGAACTGCCCTCGCGATTATGCATGTGCACAAAAGCCACGCTCCAGACTAACGCCAGAGCGATCCATGTAACCGGTGCATCCGGCCAGACGGCCCGCAAATAAGTTGCCGCAGTGATAGCCGCCATAGCGGTTGGCGCGGAGAAACCCACGCTGACGGATATAAGGCCGGATATAAAGCCGGCGGCAGGATGATAAATTTGCCCTAAGAAGTGATATTCGCCGCCAGAACGGGGCAACGCAGCGCCAAGTTCGGCATAGCTCAAAGCGCCGCACAGCGCGATTACCCCGCCCAAGGCCCACAACAACAAAATGACCCCTGCCGATTGAATACCAACCAGTTGGTAACCGAGACTGGTGAAAACGCCGGTGCCCACCATGTTAGCGATAACCAAGGCAACGGCCGTACGGGCAGAAAAATATTGCTTTATTTGCGTCAACCTAAACTTCCAGATTGTTCCGTTTGTTCTGCTCACGCTAGCCGAGCAGCTCTGCTAACATGCCGACAAAAATAAGGATGCCGTCTTGAGTTCTACGCCACCTGATGCACTCGCCGCAAACCAGCTCACTCTGCGTGCAGCGCGTCCCGAAGACCTTAATCGAATCATCGAGTTACTGCCTCAATTAGCTGACTTCGATATCCCCGAACAACGCCAACCGCAACAGCTTTGGCAAGGCGATGCAGCGCTCGCAACCGCCATTCTAACCGGCGAAAACGAACAATCGTTTATCCACCTAGCTGTTACCGAAGACGATCAGATCGGTGGCTTCGTTATCATCACCTTACGTCCTGAAATGCTGAGCGAGGCACCGAGCGCACACTTGGAGACCATTATTGTTGGGCCACAGTTTCGTGGCATTGGCCTTGGTCGACGCTTGCTCCAGCACACCGAAAGCGAAGTTCGCGCACGCGGTGCCGGTAGCCTGACGTTGCATGTCTTCAGACGCAACGAGCGCGCACACAGCCTATATCAAAGTTTTGGTTTTGATGATGAAATGATTCGCGCCATCAAATGGCTTGATTAACGAGCCGCGCGTCGCGAGCCAGGCCAGACCGCTGCCTGATTGTTCGCTTATTCACTGCGATAATTGCCAGGCCGCTTCTCAAAAAACGCGGCAACGGCCTCATGGTGATCTGCCTCAGCATGACAAACCGCTTGAAAAGCAGCTGATTTGTCGAGCAACTCGTCCAACGTCGCTTTTTGACTTGCGCGCAAGAGCTGTTTAGTTAGGCGCACCGCGTGTGGTGGATTGGCCGCGATGCTGGCAGCGATGGCATGCACACGGGGCAGCAGCTCTTCCGGCTCGACCACCTCTGACACCAGACCCATTGCAAGAGCCTGGGGCGCTTTCACGGCATCGCCAGTAAAAGCCATAAGCGATGCGTTAGAATGCCCAACCGCACGAGGCAAAAACCAGGCACCACCATCGCCAGGGATAATCCCGAGCTTCACAAAGCTCTCGGCAAACATGGCATTACTACTAGCCACGCGAATGTCACACATAGTTGCAAGATCGCACCCAGCGCCCACTGCGGGTCCGTTAACCGCTGCAATAATCGGGACGTTGAGCGCATAAATCGCGCGCGGAATGCGTTGAATGCCGTCACGGTAGGAATCCGCCTGATCGAAAGGGTCGCCGCTAAATAACCCGGTCCGGTCGCGCATATCCTTTACATTGCCGCCAGCACAGAACGCTGACCCTGCACCAGTCAACACGACCACCCGAATCGACTTGTCCGCATTCACTTCGTTACAGGTTTGCTCGAAGTCGAGAAATTGCTCCGGGCCGGTTAACGCATTACGGGTATCTGGACTGCTCATCGTCAGCGTCAACACATGGTTCTCTATCTGGCGGCTTAAAAAAGGCATCGTGGCGTCTCCTGTGAAAATTTCCTAGTTAACCGATCTATATCCGATCTATTTAAAATCTATGTCCGAGCCATAGGCTCGCAGCGGGCTTTTTATGGCGCTCATTCCTAACCCTTGGCATACCCGAGCTGCGATAAATCAGCACAGCCCAAATACTCAAACAATTGTATTACGCCCTTATGAGCCGCCGCGATAACGCAGCATTTGCCCGGCCCCAACACCGCTGTGCTCACCATCGCGCAGCGCAATCTTGCCGTTGACCACAACCAGTTGAATACCAGCCGGTGGCGTCTTAGGCTCGTCGTAGGTCGCCATATCCACTACCACAGCCGGATCAAACAAAACCAGGTCCGCCCAATAGCCAGGCTTGATTTCGCCGCGCTCCGCGAGGCCAAAGGTCTCTGCGGACAGCGAAGTCATGCGTCGCACTGCCTCAGGCAGGGACAGTACACCCTGTTCGCGTACATAACGCCCTAAAATGCGTGGAAATGTGCCAAACAAACGCGGATGCGGTTTGCCGTTGAGAGCGGGAATCCCGTCGCTACCTACCATCATATCGGCGTGGCTCAAATTCGTAACCACATCAGCTTCGTCAATAATGAATTGAATACAAAGCGTGCGATCACCTCGCGGCGCGGTCAAAATTTCCAGCACCACTTCTGCGGCGGATTTATCTTGCTCGCTGGCAATATCCTTAACCATGCGACCTTCGTATGCGCGGCAAGCCGGACAACTGGCAATTCGTATCGAACTGGCCAGCACGGGATCGATTTTCTGCAAATCGAAATACTCGATCATGCGACCGCTGCCCGCGGTGTAGGGGTAGACATCCAAAGTGACTCGCTGCCCGTCAGCCATCGCCTGATCAACCAGAGCCAGAGAATCGCGCACCTTGCCCCAATTCGCAGGCCCCGCCGCTTTGTGGTGCGAAATATGTAAATGCACGTTGCTGGATTTGGCGATATGAAGGCTCTCTTCTACCGCGCGCAACAAGTGATTGCCTTCATTTCGCATATGGGTGGCATACAGCGCGTCATAAGCCTCTGCCTCGCATGCCAGTTCAATCACTTCTTCAGTCGCACTGTAGCGTCCGGGACGATAAATTAAGCCGGTTGAAAAACCGCAGGCACCTTGCTCCAAAGCGCGACGAACGTGATCTTTCATCGCTGCCATTTGAGTTTGATTTGGCGGACCTTTGGCTGCGCCCATCACCAGCGTGCGAACCGTATTGTGACCAACCAGCATCATGTTATTAATGGCTGGTCCTGCTGCCATCACGGTTGAGAAATAGCCGTCTAAGTCAGTAAATTCGCCGCTTAAACCCGCCAAAATGCCGCCGCTGGCGGCGACTGAATCCTGCTGGGGGTCGGCTGGGATCGCGGAAAAGCCGCAGTTGCCGCTGACCACCGAGGTCACCCCTTGGGCCAGCTTGAACTCCATTCCCGGGTAGCGAATAAACGCACCATCGTCGTGAGCATGAGTATCGATGAAACCGGGACTCAGCACAGCACCGTTGGCATCAATCTCTTCACCAGCCGGACCCAGTCCAGCAGTGATCCGACCGACTTCTGTAATCCGTCCGGCGCTCACCGCTACATCTCCAGCTACGGGATCAGCGCCGCTACCGTCTAAAATTTGTGCGTTGCGGATAATGAGATCATGCATATTTTTGTTTTCCTGTAACCGTCAGCGGGTGCCCCACTTGCCTAAAGACCATAGTTTTGCGGTTGGGTACGCACCCATTCGCCTATCTGTTCGCCAATCATCAAACAAGTCAGATTCGTATTAGCGCGAGGCACCGCCGGCATAATAGAGGCGTCGGCGACGACCAGCTGCTGCACACCATAACAGCGTCCTCCGGCATCAACGACGGCGCCCGCATCCGCTGTCGGACCCATTTTCGCTGTACCGCACGGATGATAACCCGAAGCAGAAAATTTGCGGCACAACGCTTCCATATCGGCGAGTTCTGCGCCGCGCTGCAGATCAGGAAAACGGATTTCTTTAATCATGTCTTGCAGAGGCGCGGTGCGACTGAATGCCAAAGTGTCAAGCATGCACTGAGCCAAACGGCGCGCGTCCCGTGGATCTTCGCAAAAGTGATTTTGAATAATCGGCATTGCCTTCGGGTCTGCGGAAACAAACTGCAGCTCACCCCGACCATATTGGTGTTCCAGCACTGCCGCGATCGCCATTAACGGCGGTCCACCGGGGCGGCCGGCAAAACTCAATTGTTCAATTTGTAAGTCGTTGCGGTGCGCTGACTGTGGCGCGGTATAGCGCAAAATGGTTTGAATCAACGGCTGGTCAAAATCGATTAGGCTCGCATCCTTTACCTCGCAGACAACGCTTAACGCCGGATGATCAGACAGATTTTGGCCGACGCCTTGCAGATCGGCTAAACACTCAATTCCCAAATTCTGCAGAACATGGCGTGGTCCCACGCCGGAACGGACCAATATGGCTGGACTTAACAGTGAGCCCGCAGCCAGGATGACCAATCGGCCGCGAATGGTTTGAGGTGCCTCCGCCGCCTTAATGATTTCAACGCCACAGCAACGATCTTTTTCAAATAGCACCCGACTCGCCAGGGTATTCGCAAGGATCGAAAGGTTCGGACGCGCGCGCGCGGCGGCGAGATAACCGATGGCAGCTGACAAGCGCAAGCGGCCTAGTTTGTTCATTGGGTGTGGCCCTGCGCCCCAACCACCAGGATCATTGGCATCTGCGCAGAACGGATAATCGAGGCGCTCTGCAGCGTCCAGAAAAGCAGCCTGAGACGGCACCCATTCCGAAGTCGGATAGCGCCGAATGCTGATTGGTCCACTGTCGCCATGATACGGCGCATCGGGAAAATCCAGATCGCGTTCTAAGCGTTTGAAAGCTGGTAACACGTCTTGCCAAGACCAGCCCGGATTACCTAATGCAGACCATGCATCGTAGTCTTCCGGCACACCTCGCAGGGCGATCGTGGTGTTGACCGCCGAGGAACCGCCGACAACTCGCCCGCGTGGAAAGCGATCTTGGCGCGTAGTCGTTGGCGCGTAGTGCATACCCCAGTCATGCTCGGTATAAGAATTGTTGTGTGAGTTAACCAGATCAAAGGGCAAAGACTGGAGATTAGGATAATCCGGACCGGCTTCAATTAAGGCCACAGAGAGGTTGGGATTTTCCGATATGCGGGTCGCCATGGCGCAACCGCTGCTGCCTGCACCAACAATGACGACATCAAACGCCTGTTCACTCACTTGCATTGTGTTACCCCTGCTCCCTTATCAGACTGCATTGAATCAAATACTGGCGGTGCATGTAAGACAGCGGCTGCGATAGAGATGCTAAGCTGGACTCATGCTAGTCAATACAAACCTTCCCGTACCCGACCTAACCGCCGCCATTCTATGCGGCGGCAAAAGCGAGCGAATGAGCGGCGTCGACAAACCCTTACTGCAGGTGAGTCATAATGGCCAGCAAGCAGCTATGTTGGACCATATATTGGCAACGCTGCCACCAGCAATGCCACGGTTCATCAGTGCCAACCGCAGTCTAGAGCGATATGCACGACATGCTCCGGTTGTGTTGGATCAAAAACCGCCTGGGGCTTATCAAAAACCGCCTGGGGCTGATCAGAAACCGCCTGGGGCTTATCGTAAAGAGTCAACTGCTGATTTAGGCGGCCCGTTGCTTGGCCTTTACAGCGTTTGGCGAGAAGTTGAATCACCCTGGTTATTGGTTTGTCCGGGCGACACGCCCTTTCTGCCGACGGACTGGCACCAATCCCTTTACGCCGCCGCGCTAAAGATCGAGCTTAAGAAAGCGACGCGAGCAGCTGTTTTTCACGACGGGCATCGTTTGCAAGCCTTGCACTGTCTGTTGCATCGTTCCTGCAGAGAATCGCTTACCCACTTCTTGACGCGACAAGCGGATCCACGCGCCTGGCGTGTTGAAGCCTGGTTGCACACCCTAGAACCCGCCATAGTGACCCACGCCGACCCGCGCTCGTTTCGCAATATTAATACGCCAAGCGATCTCGAAGAGGCTGCCGATTAGAACAAGCTTCCCAGGCATTAAATAATCCGCAGCGACAGCTTACGGATCATTTTTTAAAGGTCTTATCCGACTCTTGAACTGGGTCACTAGATTGAGTCGTGGGGTTTAAGAATTGACCAACGTAAAGGCGAGAAAAGGCGAGAAAAACCGAGCAAAGACAAAAAAACGGCAAAGCAAAGGGGCTATAAGAGGTCACAAACGCGACGCAAGTTGGGCTTGTAGATTCAGCCTGCAACACGCTTGTCGGTTGCATTGGGATTCGGAAAGGTATCCAGGCTTTCCTCGCCCGCACGCGGCACGACACAATCGAAGTCTTTTTCTATGAGCACGTTCAATGGACCCATTACCATGGGCTCTTCACCAGCGAACCCAACCACCGTGGAAGTCGACCAGATCGCGGCGTCGCCTCGCGGCACTTGCACAACGATCTCGTGCACCAACCCTTGCGCGGTGGTCTGACTATGCTGGGAGGCCAGGGCTTCTGCGCCGTCAGCGCGGAGCCGATAGCGTAGCGTCGACCCGTCGGGAAATAGCGTTGCCTCGGTAACCTCATCACCCGCCCCTAGCGCCGCGACCTCGCCTACAGTTAGACGAAGTCGCAATGTGTTGCCACGCAATCGCAGTTTCACCTCAATCAAGCCTCCGCAGTTTGTGATTGGATATAATTCTGAATCCCTACCTTGTCTATCAATCCAATTTGGGTTTCGATCCAATCAACGTGTTCTTCTTCGGAATCCAATATGTCACTAAAAAGCTGACGACTCACATAATCGCCGCATTGCTCGCAGTGCGCAATAGCATCCCGTAAGTCCGGTATGGCAATCATTTCCAACTTAAGATCGCAGGCTAGGATCTCCGCCACATTTTCGCCGATGAGCAGTTTTCCTAAATCTTGCAGATTCGGCAGACCGTCGAGAAACAAAACGCGCTCGATTAACGCATCAGCGTGCTTCATTTCATCAACTGATTCACCCATTTCATATTTACCGAGACGCTTTAAGCCCCAATCATCCAGCATTTTGGCGTGCAAAAAGTATTGATTAATCGCCGTTAACTCGTTTTTAAGCACTTTATTCAGAAAGGTAATCACACCTGGATCAAGAGTTTTCACAAAGACATTCCTTATAGATGGTGCTGATCAGAGTGCCTTAAAAAAATCATCAAAGCAACAAAAATACTCATAACTTATTGATTTTTAACGATAATTAATCTCATCGGGCAATCCTAGGATCAATCCTAAAGGCAATTAAAAAGCAATTGCAAAAGAGAACGATTTGCAATTACAATTACGACACTCACTTGCTAGACTCTTCCGTTATGTATATTTGCCTTTGTAGTGGTGTCACAGATCAACAAATTCGCGAAGCCGTCAAAGCTGGCGCCAACGAACTTCATGACCTGCAACGCTCCTTGGGCGTTAGCATTGGCTGCGGTACTTGCGCGGAAGCCGCTATGCAAATAATCGGTACCACCCTACAAGATAGCGCCACGCAAGATCTTGTCGCACGGTTGTCGCACGCAGCTTAAGCCGCAAACTTCCCACCGCAGATCACTGCAGGCCTTTCTCCGCGCCGCAACGCCCCCTCGCCATTGGCAACGCGCTGACGTGTTCCTTAACTTAGTTTAAACATCAATCAAAAGCGTCGCTTTACCGCTTGATCGTCCCGCTCAACAGACGGCCAATCACTTCTATTGCAGACACCCACGTCTTTACTGCATGCCGCCTATCTCCTCAAAGCAACTGCATATCTGCCATAGCTATAGATAATGGCCCTAGCCAATCACGCTCTAAAACTTTAGCTTGAAGGAGCACCTGCCATGGGAAATACACGCCACAAGTCAACTTGGCTGCGGTCAGTCGCGCTCATTATTTTAAGTTTTTTGCACCTACCTCTCTTGGCTGACGGACCCAGTTGCGACAAGGTGCCGCAGCCAAAATACGATCCCAAAACTTATTATGCGACAACTATTGGCCTTACCGGGCCCGCCCTAAAAGCTGCGCTCAACGAGCGCATTAAGGGCCACCGCCGCTACGTTTATAGCCCCTGTGTTTGGTTAATGATTTCGGAAAGCGATCAAGATCCTGACGATGCAAACGCTGTTATCGAGATATACACGCAACGCTCGATAGACAAATCAAGAATGGAGAAAAATAACCCGAAAGATCCGCTGAGTTGGAATAGAGAGCATGTGTGGGCGAACTCACATGGTTTCCCCCATCCCAACCAGCATGCCTACACTGATTTACATCATTTGCGAGCCGCCGACAAAAAAATCAATGGCCATCGCGGCAATCGCGACTTTAGCAACGCCAAGAACAACCTACCTGACGACCTCTGCGACGGCTGTGCGACAGGACCCGATACGTGGCAGCCCCCAGCGGCACATCAAGGCGATATTGCACGCATGCTTTTCTATATGGCAACCCGGTACGAAGGCAACGACGCGAGTAGCACGCCAGACCTTGAGCTATTAGATATAGTCGGCACGAAACCATCGGGTAAGACATTCACCACAGAAGGTCAACTCGGTAAGCTCTGCAGTCTTTATGCTTGGCATCATAGTGATCCAGTTAGCGAAATTGAACGTGTTCGCAACGATGTCATTTATAGCTGGCAAGGCAACCGCAACCCGTTCATCGATCACCCGGAATTTGTTGCCGCCATTTGGGGTAATGACTGTCCGTAGCGGCCGCGCGCGCTCATCTATAAAAGTTGATCTGAGCAAAACCAGCGGCGAGCCGGTGTTGCCTCTAAAGTGTGAAACACTTGCGCAAAGAACAACCGGCCCTTACCTGTGATTTGATGGCGAATCTAAAGGCGTGCGCCTTTTGCCAGCACTGTAGCAGAGCTTGCGTCTGAGGAGGTGCCGTAAGCTTAACGACTCGCGCGATCACCGCTCACATAGCGAGGCCGCTTTCCATTTTCTGCTTGCCGCTTCAGTCAATCGGGCGAAAGAACTGATCAAGCAGCAAGCTGGGGACCTCTTCGCTGTGGGTGAATTGCCACTTGGGCTGTTTGTCCTTATCAATCATTAAGGCGCGCACCCCTTCGAGGAACTCGGAGTGGCGAATAATGTTAATCACCAGCTGCAATTCCAAAGCATAAACTGCAGCGAGCGATAACCCCTCTGCAAGCTGCAGCTGACGTAAGATCCAGGCTGCCGCCAAAGGTGAGCCTCGACGCAGGTTAGCCTGGGCTTCGACAAACCAGACATCATCAACATCAAGGTTGAGCAACGCATCAACAAAGGCCGTACCGGTAGATAGAGATGCGCCATTCGCATCCACAAACACTGAAGCTATTGTGTTCGCATGCCTGGCCAATGGACTGTCTTGCGGCCCTATCCGTTGCAGTGCAGCAAGCTGCGCTTCGATGAACGCATGCTCGGCCTCTACCTCGTCGCTCCAGGCGTGTTGCTCAAGCGCAGACCACAGCGCATCATATTGATCGTGTTGTACGGCGTACTTGACCAAACCAACCTTAACAGCATCGGTAGCATGGATCGAAGCGCCAGTAAGCCCAAGAAACCATCCCAAACGCTGGGGCAGCTGATTGAGAAAATAACTACCGCCGACATCTGGGAATAACGCGATACTGATTTCTGGCATAGCCAATCGGCTGTTTTCCGTGACGACACCGTAACGGCAGGCCTTTAAAAGCCCCATACCGCCGCCCATGGTAATACCATCGGCCCAACAGATTATCGGTTTAGGGTATTCATGCAAAGCGAGGTCCAGAGCATATTCACGCCGAAAAAATGCTTCAGCCTCCAA
>MDTB01052563.1_pt1 | contig 15046 bp, 16 predicted proteins | sample 811161 | NCBI WGS metagenome assembly MDTB01 (sample SAMN05326650, study PRJNA326480) | marine metagenome | isolation source: seawater | place: Mediterranean Sea | collected 2009
GCTTTGCTGATCCATCCGGTAAATTAATTTCCATAAAAATATCTAATTTTTTACACTATTTTAATAGTATTATTCAATTAATCCATCAATATCGTATCTAGACAGAAAATTCCAAACTGTTGTTGATGCATCAAGTCCATGAATCGATTCGTTTGGCCAGTCATGACCCATATCTGTAAGTAGGTATAACTCAACATTGACCTGATTTAAGCAATCAGAGTAAATATCATGTATTCCTCCATCAATTTCATCTCTTACAAAATCTATATCGCAGTTATTTATTTCAACCCAACTGTCAATAACCTCTTGAATTGGAAGGCTCCATGAAGAGCCATAATAGCTTACAACATTATCTTGAAGGCCATGTATTTGTCCGATAGGAACTGCTTTGCTAGGATTGCAGTTACTATAAGTTTCAGGTGTCATAGAGCCTGTTACTGAAACAATAGCTGCAATCTTTTGGTTTAATTCACAAGCAAGTTTATAGCTCATATAACCTCCATTTGACATACCTGTGGAATAAACTTTTTTGGGGTTAATTAAAAATCTATCGTCTAAAAATTCAATAACAGCCTCAATAAATCCAACATCATCGGTTTCACTGCTTAAAGTCCAACCTCCAACATTCCAATGAGTTTGTCCAGTTGCTGGCAAGAGAGTCCCCTGAGGATAAATAATAAGGGCGCCATTCGAATCAGCTATAGGTTGGAACCCGGAATAATTCATATTCCATTCAGCTCTACTTCCATAGCCATGAAGACTAAATAGAATAGGTGCATTTGTTGAATATGAACTTCCTAGATAAACAAAAAACAATCTTGAAGTATTTTGATGAATAATTCTGCATGATAAAGTAGTGCCTGAAAAGGATGATGAATATTCCTCACATGCAGATGATTGAAGATTTTGATCATTTATATTCATTTCTGTAGATGATGAGCCGCCACCACAAGAAAATAAAAGAAATAGAGGTAATAAGAAAAGTATGCGTTTCAAAAATTTATTCTGAGGCATTATTGATTTGATAATTCTTTAAGAAATTCCAAATATATTCAGGGCCATTAATATCTGACCCTCCTCCTTTGTCAGGATTGCTAGTTGGCCAGTTATGATCAAAGTTTTCAAGATAGGTAAAATTTATAGAGACATTCTCAGAACATTCCGTTGCAATATCAGAATACCATGCATACCCATCACCATTTGTATCATCTCCGTTAGTAACTAACTCCTGGATGCAGGAATTTTCAGTTCTCCAAAAACTATATACTTGCTGAACAGGTGTTATGTAATCGTTTCCTTGAACAGGTATCTGGGAGTCATTAAGTCCATGGATATGTAGAATTGGCATTGGCCTTACTGGATTGCAGGTATCATAGTCTTCAGGTGATAAAGACCCTGAAACTGGTGCAACTGCTGTAACTTTATTACTAAGAAAGCATGCTAACGTATAAACCATAAATGCTCCATTTGAAAAGCCAGAAACATACACTCTTTTGGAGTCAACACCATAATTATCAATTGAATGATCTATTAAAGCTTCAATAAAGCTAAGGTCGCATACTTCTATATTTGTACAATCGCCCCCAGCATACCAACCAGTGCTGCCTTTACCCTCTGCTACAGTTCCCTGAGGAAAAATTGCAACAAAATTCTCTTCGTTAATAATATCTAAGAAGCCTGTATACTCCATATTTGCTGTAGCATAATCTGACCCTCCATGAAGACTAATTAGCAATGGAATTGAATTTTCTGAGGAATAGTCTGATGGCTTTGCTAAATAAAATTCGCGACTTAAATTTTCCCAACTTAAAGTGCAGTACTCAAGATTATCAGATTGATCAGAGCAAACAGGTGAAATGTTATTATCGTCATCTGCTGTATCATTGACAACATTTACTAAAAAATCATAATTCTGAGAATAGACTTTACCATCAAACACTCTTATAGATAGTTCATATATATTGTTAGAATCATTATCTTGAGGATTTTCAAAGTCTGGCGAATTAATAAAAGATACACTTCCAACATCATTGATTAAAAATAAACTTTGGTCATCGCCTGAATTTATATCATACGATATAGGATCTCCATCTGGATCAGTTGATAAAACATCAAATGCAAAGCTCACATTTTCTATGACTTCGTGCTCAAAATTTGTATTTATGATATCAGGTGGATTGTTTTGAGGTTCAGGAGTTGATGAGGATTGACCTCCACCACCTCCTCCACATCCAGCAAGAATTAATAAAAAGGCAAATATATAATAATTTTTCATTTTAAAGAGGTAAATATACTACAGTATTAGTCGAAAGAATCATTATAAATATTAGGCAAGTAATTAGAGGGCCTAAGTATATTCTTCCTGTCATTCTAAAAAAAATTCTATTAAAGTATGGGAGAATGAACATCATTGGCACTATTCCAAATAATAAATTTACACTTAGCCAATTTGTTGTCCAAAAAACAGTACCGGTTTTGTAAAAAAAACTATACTGAAGAATAATAATTAAAATTAATCCCAGTGAATTTGCAAAACCGCCAATTAACATTGAAAGCCACTCAGGTTGGCCTTTAAATCTCATAGCTCCATTGATTCTTAATGAATTTGAAAAGAAAAAAATAAAGAACAAAGGAAAATACATCAACAGCACTAAAATCATCTCCGGTTGAAAGATTCTTACACCCATAAACCAAAATCTATAATCAACATGAAAGAGAAAGTAATTTAAGAAAAGAAATAAATAAAAACTAGAAAAAATTATTAAAGACAGAGCAAAAGTCTTCATTAAGTCTGCCCTACTAATCTTCAAGCCCCATGAATCTTTACTAACTCCATGCTTTTTTCCAAATAGTTTGTATGATAAAACAAAAATTAATATGCCAATCATTCCATTGAAGGCTGCCCAAAGCATGACAGGATTATTCATTCTTTGAGGGAAAAACCATGTTAGTTTTCTATTGGCCGCATCCTCAAAAAAGATCTTTGCTACTTCTACCATTGGTATAAAGGTAATACATGCAATTGCCGCACTTATGAAGAAAACTGACCAAAAAATAAGTTTTCCTTTTTTTGTTTGTTTTGGAAGTGGTTCAGGTATTTTCTTACTAATTGATCTAAATATTTTAAGATCTAAAAATAGTTTTGCCAAAGGTACTAACATCACTAGAGCTAAAATCATATTTATTAGCGTGATAAGTTCTTTCCAATGCCATATCTGATTATTGCTATTGATCTTTTTTGGAGCCCCAAAGACTTTTTCAAAATAAATTAATTGATTGCTTGTTGCTTCAAAGTTATAAGGTTGAAACGGATGAAGTACTGGTTCATTAAAAACTACTCGAAGAGTTTGATTTTCTTTTTTTCCATAAAATTTTCCAATTTCGACAATATTAATTCTCTCTTCTTTCCTGAGAACTTTATTAACTGTTCTTAAAGATTCTGGAGCAATCTTCATATTTGCTGCCTCCCATCCTTCTAATTCATTTCGGAATGCTCCTTCGTCATATAAAGCATAGCTAATTCCCATATTTGATCTTGAATCTTTTAAAATACTATCTCTAAGTGTTAAAACGTATCCAGACACATATACTGAATTTAGAATGCTTGATACGTTATTTTTAATTGCTTGCTTGCCAAAATAGTCAGCACCCCTAATTGCAGCATTTCCTCCCATAGAATGACCAGTAGCACCAATTTTATTAATGTCTACAAAATTAAAGGCACCTGCATGCACATGTTCGACTAAAGAAAACATTCCATAGCCTTCTGTAGTAGCTGCTCGCGTGCTAAGGGAAGAGGAAGACAATCCTTGAGCATATGGATCAATTAAAGCTACCACATATCCTCTCCTTGAAAGCTCTATAGCAATATTTGATAAAGCTTCTTTCGATCTTTGAAAGCCAGGGATAACGGCTATGAAGGGAGCTTTATTTTCGGCTGATGCGCTCTTTGGTTTATATAAATCATAAATTATAAATTGATTATTTTGAGTATTTAATCTCAAACTCTTAACTTCTACTGTTCCAAAACTTGTAAGAATTAATGAAGCTAAAAAGCTCAAAATGAGTATCAGAGTTGCAAGAGCTATTAAATTTTTATTTTTGATCAGTATTGGCATTTTTATGACTTATTCTAATGTATTTATTGTTGAATTTATAAATTCACACTGATAGTCTTGTTTTTGAACATTTTTTGGAGAATATATGGAAACTTTAATTATTATGTCTTTGGTGCTTGCTATTCTTCAGCTTTGGCTAATACCAATGACAATAGATATTAAAAATTTAAACTGGATGGTTGGAAATAGAGAAAATCCTCTTCCCGAAAAGCCTTTGCTTGCTAGGGCAAAAAGAGCTGGATCAAATCTTCAAGAAAGCCTACCGGCTTTTTTAGCGTTGGCTTTATTGTCAATGATTTTGTCTATTGATGTAACAAATGCTGCATGTTGGTGGCTAATCTTTAGGGTAGCACACGGAGTCTTGTATATTGCCGGCATAAAATATTTAAGAACCCTTGCATATTTTGGTTCTATTGGCTCGTTGATTGCAATGGCATGCGCTCTGATTTAGGTTCATCTGCTCATTTAAAAAGCCAACTTAAAAAAGTTGGCTTTTTTTTTAAATATCTATGAACTATTTAGCCATATTAAATCTTTCTTCTCCAATACCTGCAGACATCCAGATTTCACTTGCGACTTGATTTGATAAATCAGCAAGATCAAAAAAAGCTTTCATAGCTTCTGCGTTTGGTTCTACATCAGCTCCCCACGCTCCAGCTTCTGCATCAACAATTATTCCAATTAAGTTGGGGTTAATCCAAAAAAACTTGGCATCGTTTACTCCCTCTGCATTTTTTGCTGCCTTACATACAGCAAGAGCAGCAAGACCAAAAGAGTTTCTGTCTGCATCACTTCTCATTTCATTTTTTGTTATATGTAGCATAAATTATCTCCAAAAAAAACACATATTATTTAATCATACACCATCTTCTTTCTGCAACAACTTCTGTATTTTTGTTATATTTAGCAACGAAAGCATTATATTTCTTGTCCGCTTCTTCTCTATCTTCTTTAGATAACGCTTCAACGCTCTCTCTCCACTCTCTCCATGCATTTATACTGTCCCAAACAACCATTGTTGAAACACGATGAAGTTTTTCTTCTGTACCATCATCATTTCTTAAATATTGGAGTGCTGGATAAACTTTTACACTTGCGCCTTGCTCGTCGTAAAAGTTTTGATGCATCTTGCTAGCTTTCATCAATCCTTCAACACTGCCTCCAGAAATAATTTTAGAAACATAATAATTGACAACTTTTCCATCGCAGTCTGAGAAATCTGTTGAAATACGATGATCATCTGCAAATGAGAACATTGAAAATGTTAATAATAAAAAATATCTCATAATAAAATCCTCCAGTTAGATATTACTATAAGTTTGTGGCAATGAAGAAAAAATTAGGTGAAATTAGTTTTTAGATTTCCAGGTGGTACCATCTTCAGAATCTATAAGCTCAATACCCTTTTCCAATAATGAATCTCTTATTGCGTCTGCGCCACGAAAATCTTTGCTTTCTTTGAGATTTTTCCTTTCATTTACTAGCTTTTCAATTTCTGCCAATTCTGAATCACTAATTTCAATTTGCTTATTCCATTTTGATGGTTTTTTATCAAATATTCCTAAAATGATTCCCGCAAATAATAAAGACTGCTTGATGGTTCGAGTGTTTGAGGAATTTCTGTTTTTTAAAAGCTCATTAATAGAAGTTAATACTTTGGGTATATCAAGATCATTAGAAAAATTTTCTATTAGGCTTTCATCAATTTCACCTTCTGAATCATCTTCACAGGTATCAAGAAAATCATAAACTTTATCCAGCAATACTTTGGACTGTTTAATAGCATTTTCATTCCAATCAAGTGATTTTCGATAGTGAGAAGATAACAGCGCTAGTCTTATTGTTTCTCCATCATGTTCCTTTAAAAGATCATTTAGAAGAATAATATTATTAAGAGATTTTGACATTTTTTCGCCATCTATAGTGACAAAACCATTATGTATCCAATACTTAGCATAATCCTCAGGATTGTCAGAATTAACGCTTGCACAAGATTGAGCGATTTCATTTTCATGATGCGGAAAAAGTAAGTCTTGCCCCCCACCATGAATATCAAAAGGTATTTTTAAATTCACCTCAGACATCACACAACATTCTGTATGCCATCCTGGTCTTCCAATGCCCCATGGAGATTCCCATCCAGGCTGATTTTCGCTTGAAGGTTTCCACAAAACGAAGTCCTGTTGATTTTTTTTGATATCAGAAACTTGCACCCTACTGCCAACAAGTTGTTGATCTATCTCTCTGTTTGATAATTTTCCATACCCTTTATGTGAAGGAACATGAAAAAATACGTGTCCATCTCTTTCATAAGCTTTATCTTTCTGGATTAATTTATCAATAAAATTAACCATATCCTCAACATACTCTGTTGCCTTAGGCTGAATATCTGGATGAAGAACATTCAAATAAGACATATCTGCATTATAGATATCGGTATATTTCTTTGTAAGTTCGTTTATAGGGATATTAGATTCATTTGCGGCTTCTATTATCTTGTCATCGATATCGGTAATATTTGATACGTATGTAACATTTGGATATTTATTTCTTAATAGTCTAACAAACGAATCAAAAACAACTGCCATCCTTGCGTTTCCAATATGCGCATAGTTGTATACTGTAGGTCCACAAGCATAAATACGGACATGATTTTGATCTATTGGCTCAAACTTTCTCTTTTTATTTGATAGTGAATCATATAAGTATATATCGCTCATAACTTTTACTATAACTCAATGACACCAAGTTGATTTAACTTTTCAATAAGGTGCTCCATCGCTAATCCCATCACTGAACTTTCAAGGCCATTAATATTGGTAAAAAGATCTTTTCCATTAGACTCAAAGTGATAACAACCACAAGCACTGTAAGGTTTATCTAAATTCAAATAATCTTCAATTTCTTGAAGTGATAATTTTTTCATTTCTAACTCAGTTACATCAAAATTTGACCAAACCTCACTTCCTTCGTGGTATATAGAGATACCATTATTTTGGAAATGTTTTTTTCCAGATAGACATGAAAGATGATTCACTGCATCTTCATGATCAATGGGTTTATCAAAAATCTTATCATCAATCGTGCACATATTATCTGATCCAATAACGAATGCTTCTAAATTATACATACTTACTTTTCGTGCTTTTTCAGAGGCTAATCGTATTACCTGTTCTCCAAATGATTTTCCATGAAGCTCTTTTTTTAGTAAGTCTTCATCTACGTTAGAATTTATTACTTGAAACTTAAGGTTAGCCTCTTCAAGCAACTGCCTACGTATCCTAGAACCACTCGCAAGAATTAATTTTTTATTAGTTTTTGAAACTTTTGGTAGCGCCAAAGCTAATTGCTATGAGCTGGTTGTTATTAAGTTCATAAACTCAGCACGTGTGTCTGGATTCTCTCTGAAGGCACCAAGCATTGTAGATGTAATTGTTGAGCTTTCAGGCTTATGAACTCCTCTAGTTGTCATACATTGATGTTTTGCATTCATAACAACTGCAACACCTTTTGGTTCAAGCACTTCATTTATCACATTTGCTATTTGGGCTGTCATTACTTCTTGAGTTTGAAGTCTTTTACCAAATATATCAACAACTCTAGCAAGTTTGCTAATGCCAACAATTCTTTTGTTTGGTAGATAACCAACATGCGCCTTTCCGAGTATTGGAACTATGTGATGTTCGCAATGAGATTCAACACGAATATCTTTTACTATCACCATTTCGTCATAACCTTCGACTTCTTCAAACACTTTCGAAAGAACTTCTCTTGGATCCATTTCATATCCAGCAAAGAATTGCTCATAAGCTCTAACAACTCGTTTAGGTGTCTCTACCAAACCCTCTCTGTCTGGATTGTCACCTGTCCATGCAAGCATAGTTCTGACAGCTGCTTCGGCCTCTTCTCGTGTTGGTTTTTTGTTATCAGTCATATTTGATCTCCTATGATCTTCAATGAGGGAATTATATTAATGATATTTAATACCAAAATAAAGGGAAATGCTTAATCTAATAGGTTTTTTTTATTTTGAAATGTAAGTTGCTGTTCTTTTTTAAAGGCTCTACTTACGTTTATTGCCTCATTAGAATTAAGAATTTTTTTAAGTACTTTTATTGAATCTCTTTCCATCTTGGAAATCTTTTTTGCTATTTCGTTTGCTCTTAGCATCATACTTTCTTTGTCATCATGAATAGAACTAATTCCCCCATAAGAGAAAATATGTTCTACAGAAACTTTTTCTCCAGTAAAAACCATTTCTCTTACTTTTTGTTTTGGAACTAATCTTCCGAGATGAGCACTTCCTACCAGTACATCAAAATTAATACCTGGCATTTGAAAATAACTATCTTTAGTTGCCAAAACTATGTCGGATGAACATGGAAGAAAAAAACCTGCCCCAATCACGAATCCGTCACAGCAACAAATTACTGGAATATCTGAGTTGTAAATAGCATTTGATACTTTCCATAGATAATCATTAATTATTTCAAGCTTGTCTTTGTCTAAACCATGTTCTTTTTTATCAGCTCCTGCAGAAAATCCTCTTCCCTCATTTTCTATAACAATGACTGAGGTTTTTGTATCAAAAGAATATTTCTCAATTACATCACACATTTCAATTAAATCATTTGAAGAAAATGCATTCACGGGAGGTGAATCTATTTTCAAAAACAATATGGAATCTTTGAGAGTAGCTTTAATCGACATTTTTAAAATAGAAACCACCCAAATGAATCATATTCAATTCCTGTTGATACAAAACCTTGTATTGCAAATAAGCATCCAGTAATCACAACACCTAGAACTGAACCTATTACTCCAGAATTAGCAGAATATCCCATTATTGTGGTTGGTTTAAAGATAAACTCTTTGTAATTAATATTTTGATCGGCTTGCTGTAAAAGATTTTTTGAGCTTTGAAGTTCTTTAATCTTTTCTAAATTCCCTTCTTCCTCTAGTTCTGATATTTCTTCCTCAATTATAAAAATTTCATTTCTGACATAGTCTCTGTGAATTTGACTAAGCGACTGGAGCTTTATTGCTTTAAAGATTGCATAAAGGCTAATTCCGGAAATTGTAAGAATAATTACTCCGATAATATAAATTGTTGAAATGTGGTGACGTATTTCTGTCCAAGCAATCAAATTAAGAACAATTACACAAAATAATGAGAAGAAAACTAATATAGATGTATAGCTTTCAATTCTATAAAGATAAGTTTCTCCAAAAGATCTCAAAACATTTCTTAGGTTCATCCATGCAAATACATTTTTTCTTTTTCTTAAATCTAGAAAAATGTATTTTAATTTTTCACTATCCTTTGGTGAAGAAAAAATAGATGAATAAGGTAATCCGGGGAACTTTATAATGTCGCCCAGTTTTTTTGTACTTTCAATCCTTCTATCAAAATCAATTGCGCAAATAAGACCAAAGAAAAATAGTTGAAAGCAAATTAAGAATCCAAAAACAGACATTGTTGTTATGAATACCTCTAATGGATTACTGCCAAATAAATATACTCCGCTAATGCTTTTTACAATAAAGGGAGTAAAAATAATTGCTAGCATTGATGGATATAAAATGAGCCTATATGGTTTGACAAAATCTTTTTCGTAAACTGAATTAATTAAGTTGAATAAAAAGAAAGCTGAGGAAGTTTCATTTGATTTTGTTGAAGAAGTATCAGATGTAAAAATTTCACTTCCTTCCTCTTCGGACATTTTTGAAACAGTATCTTGATTAAACTCAAGAGGTATTGCATGAAGGGCAATATCATTTTCATCCATTGCTGAAGTCATCTCATCTTCTATTAATCCAGGATAATCTTTTGGGTTATTCCAACCTCTTCCAATAAATTTCCTTTCTGTTTTATCGCTGCTCCATCTAGGTGCAGGATGACATAGCCTTTCAAGCTCATCTGGTCTATAAAACCCATATTTTGCACAAATAATTAGTCTTCTTGTAAACAAGCATGAATAAGCCAAAATAATTTGAAAAGTATCAATGTTTCTTAAAAGATCTAAATCATAAAATACTGCCATGATGATTGCAGAAGTTAACAACCATGATGCAGGATAAGTTATTAGCCATGACACTATTATATTTGGCAGTGGCATATGTTGTGTTGATAAAGCAATAAGATTTCTATTTTGTGAAACGTGCCATGCTCTTGTTGGCGACCCTTCCAAAATGATTGCTGCCAAAGGTGATAAAAATACTGGAGGAAGATTTTCATAAATAAATGTTTTCCAAAATGCTTGCCATGAAAACTCAATTGGGTCATGAAAACTTTCTGGTGACTTGTCTGAAAGAATATTCCTAAGCTTTGCTGCTTCTGATAAAGAATCAATTCTTTCTATTAATACTTGATTTTCTTCCTTAGAAGCTTTTCTGTTCCTAAAAATAAAGTTTTTGCGATCAAGATTTTTTTTGGATTCAAAATTTGACATGGTTTATATTGTAGCAATGTCAAAAATAAAAGCATTAATAAACCCTGTTACTCCATTTCAACAAAATGCTCCAATTGTGTTTTGTGAGGAAACAAAGAAATGTGCATTTGTTGATCCAGGTGGAGATTTAGAATTGTTGCTTGCAAGTGCTTCTAAAAATAATCTCTTACCAGAGAAGATTTTACTCACACATGGACACATAGATCATGCTGCAGGGGCTACAGAGCTTGCCAATATGCTCAATTTAGAAATAATTGGTCCTCACATTGATGATAAATTTCTTCTTGACGAATTAGAGGCTCAAGGCTCTATGCTAGGAATCCCAGCTCAGAATTGTTCACCTGATATTTGGCTGGAAGATGGAGAAAGAGTATCAGTTGGTAATGCAGTATTGGAGGTATTTTTTACCCCAGGCCATTCACCTGGACATATTATTTTTTTTCATAAACCTTCTAATTTTGCCCTTGTGGGTGATGTTCTTTTTGCAGGATCGATTGGGAGGACAGATTTGCCTGGTGGTAATTATGAACAATTAATTGAATCGATTAAAACAAAGCTCTGGCCTCTTGGTAAGGATGTTACATTTGTTCCAGGTCATGGACCTGTATCAAACTTTATGGCTGAAAGAGATTCAAATCCTTTTGTTTCTGATAATAGTTTAAAATAATTTCCTATTCACATCCTTCAACGACAGCATACATTCTCTCTGCCCCACCATCCAATATTTCAAGTGCTTTTTTGTATTCAGAGCTGCTATATGCAGAAAGAGCCAGATCGTAAGAATCAAATTCTACTACTACATTTCGTGTGAAATTAGTTCCTTCTTTTGTTTTTTGCTTGCCACCTCGGACTAAAAATTTACCGCCATATTTTTTTATAACTAAATCAGCTTGTTCCCCATATCTAGCAAGTTTTTCATGATCTGTTATGTTTGCCTTTGCTACCCAATATCCCTTTGGCATTTGTTACTTCACTATTAAAGGTTTAATTATTCTCACATCATCTGCAATATATGCATTTTTTGTTTTTTCATAATGCGGATGTCCAAGCGTCGCAAGATCAGCTGCTTTCTCCATGACTCTTAATTCAAAATCAGCTTCATCTATAAGCTCGTCTATCATGCCTGCCCCAACAGCTTTAGGAAAAGGATATGGATCCGCATGTAAAAGAACTGAATAAGCATGTTTTTTTGAAATTCTGCTTGCTGCAATTTGCATAATACTAGTCGGAATATCCATATCATTTCTTACTTCATTGGCTTGCGCAACAAAATCACCCTTAAGACCTATTCGATAATCACAACCGCAAGCTACAAAGAGTCCCATAGCAACGGTGTGCCCAGTTAATGCGGCGATAACAGGTCTTGGAAAGGTAAAAATATCATACATAAACCTCATGCCCAGATCGCTCATTTTAGAAATCCTTTCCATATCTCCAGATGCAAAAGTTTTTAAATCGAAGCCAGCAGAAAAAATGCCCTCTTTCCCTTTGAGAACTAATGATCCACTATCCTTTGGCACCTCATTCAAACAATTATTAATTGCTTCAAGCATCTCTATTGAAAAAACATTTACCTTTCCATCATCTAGACTAATTATCGAGACATCATCAATTCTTTCGAGTGTTGCATAATCCGTCATATATCTTCTCCTAAGCATTACTTTTGCACTTTTTGCTGCAAAATCTGACCTCATCCCATGATCTTTCCCATTTTTTTCTCCATGAAAAGGGTCTGTTACATATTACACAAATTTTTTGGGGAAGATTGGATTTTTTTATTCTTTTCAATGGGTTTTTTCCTTAATAAAAGTTTCAGCAGCTTTGTAGATTCTCAATTTTCTTTCTTGATCAAGCTTCTCAAGAGCCCTAATCATTAAGGAAAGTCTGGGATTTTTAGCAAAAAATTCTTTATTATCTTCGATGAATTTCCAATAAAGGCCATCGACAATATCACACCAATCTCCTTTTTTGAAGTTTGACATCCTTAAAATATAACTTGATCCAGAAATATAAGGTTTTGTAGCGAAGATTCCACCATCAGCAAATGTTCCCATTCCAAAAACATTTGGCACCATTACCCATTCAGATGAATCCACAAACATTTCCATAAACCATTTGTATATCTCAGATGGATGAATTCTTGACATATTCATAATGCTTGATAAAACCATAAGCCTATTAATATGATGAGTGTATCCAAACTCTAATGCACCTTTTATGGCATCATCTAAAGGTTCTATCCCTGTATTTCCTGTATACCAGGCCTCAGATAGTTTTCTATTATGATTCCAATAGTTAGCATCAATCATTTTCTCAGAAAAATTCTGGTAAATGCCCCTTATGAATTCTCTCCATCCGATTATTTGTCTTACAAATCCCTCCAGACTGTTTATAGGAATATCATTTTCATGAGCAAAATCTTTTGCTTGAGTGATTATCTGCTGCGGAGTAATAATCCCAAGATTCATCGAACTGCTCAATGCGGAATGAAGTTGGAAGTGCTCACCCATAAAAATGGCATCTTCGTATGGTCCAAAATCTTTAAAACGCTCTTTAAAAAAAGTATTAAGCCAATCTAGAGCTTGTTCAGTAGTGTAAGGAAAAATATTATTTATATTGCCGGGATGATCTTTAAATTCAGTATTTATAAAATCTGAAATCTCACCAAAATCATCTCGCTCATTAATAACAGGAAGCTTTGGAATTACGAAACCCTTTGGGAGTTTTTTTCTGTTTTCATCATCGAAACTCCATTTACCACCAATAGGCTTATCATTTTCTATGAGAATATCCATTTCTTTTCTTACCTTTTTGTAATAGTGTGCTTGTAATAGAAACTTCTTATCTCCTACAAAATTTTTGAAAGACTCTCTTGAGTCAAAAAACATAGGAGTATTTAAAACTTCACACTTTATATCCAAGTCAGAAATTATTTGCATAATCTCATTTTCAAAAGGCTTATCTTCAATTTCGAAAAATCTAATGCAAGTAAAGTTATTATCCTTAATTTCAGAACTTAATTTTTTAATGAACGGATCCTCAAATTTATTATTGAAGTCATAATAAATACAGTCGATATTTGCTTGTTCCAGAGAGTCACGAAAAGATCGCATTGCATTAAAAAATAAGGCAATTTTGGATTTATGATGCTTTTCATATGTACATAGTCCAGAATCTTCGCACATGAAAACTGTTTCTCGGTCTTCAATGTTTTGCATTTCTAGTGGGAAAAGCTGATTGCCCAAAATAAGTCTTAAGGTTTTTACTTTCATTGTCCTTTAGTTAATGATTTAAAAATTAAATTCAATAAAAAAGGCCGCTAAAGCGGCCTCAAAATTAAAAGCTTTTATTTAGCTTGTTGCTGTATTTTTAAACTCAGCACTATTCCAAAGATCTGGATCATCACATTCAGTATGAGAGTCGAAAATTGCTTGCATTTCTGCTCCATTTTCAATCCAGTTCATATTTCCACTTTCCATAGTTTCAAAAGTTTGATGAAAATTAAGCCAGTAGAAGTCATTAGAGTCATTCTTATCCATAGGAAGATATACACCATAGGTATAAGGATCTTCTGTTCTATGCTCATCAAGCCATTCATCAAATAGTTCCATGTCAGCCATTAATTCAGACTTTGAAGCACCATTAACGAATCTACATGCTTGTGATTGAGTTGTGTAAGACTGCCAATCCAGTCCACTTTCAGAATCACCAATATGAAATTCATGATCAAAGACTTGGGTATTATCGCAATCTAAAACATTGTTAGAAGCTTGATCCCACTCTTGGGCATCTTCCCTAGAGAGCCAAGACTCCCATGCTGCATCAGCTGCCTCTTTTGAAGACCATTGCAATTCCCACCAACCATTTTGTTGACCGCTAGCTGGTTCTAATCCTCCAGCCCAAACCATTTGATCATACACAGCAACCAGTTCATTCCAATCAGCAACAAACTTTCTCATATTATCTTCTGAATAATCAGGGCCTGCAGTGCAGGGAATAAACTGATTAAAAAATACTGTTTGTGGAGCATCTGCTTCATCCATTGAGTCTGAACAGCTCACCATGAAAATTAAAGCAAAGATGGAAAACAAACTTTTTGTAGTTAAATTCATAATTTCTCCGAAAAATTAATAATTGTTAATATTACAAAAAAAAACCACCTAATGTTGGCTTTTTAAAACAAAAACGTGTTTTTTTTAGGATTCTACGTGAAATAGCTTTGTATAAATCTTCCATTCACCATCTTTCTTTAAAAAAGATAAACAATCTATAAAAATCATTCCTAAATATGCTTCTCTAACTTTAACTGCGGCTGTATTACCAAAGATTTCACATGAAAGTATTTCTAGCATCTCTTCATCATTATTTTCCATCGGTGATGGTTGTTGTGAGGCAACAAAACCTGCAAAATCATCAACTCTCATTTCATGAAAACCATCAGGTAGGTACCCCGTAATCGATGCATTAGGATTAAAA
>MDTB01205800.1_pt1 | contig 15042 bp, 10 predicted proteins | sample 811161 | NCBI WGS metagenome assembly MDTB01 (sample SAMN05326650, study PRJNA326480) | marine metagenome | isolation source: seawater | place: Mediterranean Sea | collected 2009
AGAACATGTTTAAGATCTCTTCTTAATGTTGATTGGACATAATGAAACACGCCGCCAGCAGCAGAGATTCCTGCTAGCATATCTGAACAACCGAAACCATCCAGTGAGTGAGTCCCAAAATGCTGTGTTAAATTTTCTAGGGCTTCTTCCTTGAGAAATGCATAAGAGTCATGGGAAATTGAGTTTTCTGAGAGGTTTTCAAAAAGATTACACTGATCTTCGGAAAAAATAATCTCTGAGGCTGAAAGTCTGTTTAGTTCATCTTCCAAGTCGGCGACATCACCAAATTCTGCAACCTTGAAATGACTTGTTGTTAAGTCCATTGCCGCAAGGCCATATTTTTTGTGAGAGAAAAACACACCGGCTAAATAATTATTTCTTGCCTGATCTAATAAATTCAAGTCGTTAACAGTTCCTGCGCTTATGATTTGCGTGACTTCTCTTTTAACAATTTTACCTGGCTTTACTTCTCCAACCTGCTCAGCTAGAGCAACCCTTCTACCTGCTTTTACTAATTTTCCAATGTATGATTCGGCAGCATGATGAGGTACCCCACACATTGACATACCATTTCTTTTTGTTAGAGCTACGCCAAGAAGTCCGGCGGCTTCTTTAGCATCATCCATAAATAACTCATAGAAATCTCCTAGTCTAAAAAAAAGCAGTACGTCCTCGGGAAGATCCTTCCTTATCGAAGTGTACTGTTTTAGCATTGGAGTCATATGATATGGTCTATAATTTCAGTTTTATTACAGGCATTTTAACAACCATTATATTCCTAAGTACAATGGTAATCTGATGATATAGATTAATAATTTCGTCTAGATTTAGTCAAGCAAGGTTAACTACTGAAATTAAGGGTGCAGAGAATAGATAAAATAGATCTTGTTGTATTTTGTATATTATTCAAAATCTGCAGCTATGAAAAAAACACCTGCAATTCTTAAAAGTTTTTCTACACGTTTTTTGGCTAATCGATTAGCTATCATATTTGCGTTATTTGGATTTTCTATAAGCCTAGGAAAAGCTGATTTTGGTCCACAAAAAATTGTTACCTCAACCGCTACTGATGTGATTGATGCTTTCCCAGCAGATATGGATGGTGATGGTGACATTGATTTTCTCGCATGTAAGCCAGGTAATTTTTTTGGTGGAGGCTCGGCGGTCCTTTATCGTAACAACGGTAATGGTAGATTTACAGAGTTAAGCCCATTTACTAGCGGGCCGACGGTACTTGTCAGTAGTATTGCCGCTGCAGATTTGGACAATGATGGTGATTTGGACGTCGTTCTGGGTAGTGCAGGGACGCGTTCTGGAGGAGTTCGTGTTTATCGAAATAACGGTAGTCTTCGTTTTACACGGACATTCGATAATGCGAATGCCCCTTATTTATGGGACATTCATTTGGGTGATGTTAATAAAGATAATAGGCCAGATATCATTTTTGGTCTGGGTGGAAGTTTTGATCAAATTGGAATTTATTTAAATTCTGGTAGCATGTTTAATTGGGGTGGCTTGATTGCTGCCAAGACTGGCACAAGTACAGGTGATGAACCGCGCAATATTCATCTAGCAGATATTGATGGTGATGGGGATCAGGATGTTATTTCTGCTAACTATCTTAGCAATCAGATCTCTTATTACCCTAATGGGGGCGGGGTGTCTGTCGTTCGACTTACTTCCTCGTCTCAAACTCGAGGACCCCGTAACGTTCGCACAGGCGATATTAATGGTGACGGCCGCCTTGACCTAATTTCAGTCTCAGTGCTTGATGGTAAAGTTGCGTGGTACAATGGTACCGGTAATGGACGTTTTGGGTCACAAAAAATTATCCATACATACTCCACAAGATCAACTGGCGGGGGACCAGATGGCAGTGATGCCTTGGGTCCACGCGGCCTTGATGTTGCAGACTTTGACGGTGACGGAGATCTTGATGTTTTTTCAACTTCTGAGGTCGGTAACACAGTCTGCTTGCATGAAAATCTTGGACAAGGTAATTTTGCTCGTGCAGAAATTATCACTAATAGAGCAGCAGCAGGGGTAAGTTACGTTAAGACTATCGATATGGATGGTGATGGGGATCTAGATGTGGTCTCAGCTTCACCACGTGGTAACACAATTGCTTGGTATGAAACTTTAGGTGGAGGCGCTAAAGACAGTGATGGGGATGGAGTCAATGATGATGAAGATGCTTTTCCTGATGACCCAAGCGAAACGGCAGATAGTGATAAAGATGGTGTTGGTGATAATGCCGATGCATTTCCAAATGACCCCACTGAGGTCGCAGATTGTGACAATGATGGAGTAGGTGATAATGAAGACAGAAGATCGCCTGAAATAATTGCTGGTTTACAATCTCAGATTACAGCGCTACAGACACAAATTGATCAACTAGCCCAAAGACCAACGCTTGAACAATTACAAGATGCTAGAGCAGGATCGTTAATCATCAATTCGGACAATGGTAACGTAACTATCTCTTTATCCATTGAAGAAAGTGATGATCTCATTCTTTGGAATAAAACAGGAGAAAGCCTCTCTAAAACTATTCCATTAAAAGCTGGAAAGAAATTCTATCGTTTTGCTGTAGAAAAATAATAAGAATCGAAGATCAGTTTTATACAATTGTAGCTACCCACATTGATGGGCATTAGCTAGCTATAGTAATGACCTCTGCTTTGCGCAATACGGTAAGTTTTCCTTTGCCGCCATTCTTACAGATATAACCAGGCTTAGATATGGACTTAACGATTATCGGTTTGCGGCCTTTCTTGGGACCACTCAAAATTTCAATTTGATCCTTCTCAACTTCCTTAATTGATGATCCTTCCTGCGGATTCAAAATTTCAACATCATTATCTGCAAGAATATGAGTCAAGGATTCTTGAATAGACTTTAGTGAGTCCTTACATTTTGTGTCTTGATTCTTTTCTGAGACGGCAATGAATTCATTAACTCTGTCTAATTCGATAATAATTGAAAGGCTTAATGAATGTATGGTTCCCCACTCAGGTGTCACGGCCTTGGCCAAGATATCTTTCTTCTTAGCGAGATTAACTGAATCGGCCTGAATCTGGTCTCTTTCTTTATTAAGTGATACAAGCTCAGATTCTACCTTCTTGAGTTTTGTTTGAGTTGCACTCAATTCACCGGCACGCGATTCTAATTTTTCAACCTCTACACGATAGGTGTGATATTTTTGAGATTTAACTTCAAGATCATTGGTCTCTTCTTTGAGACGTGAGGAAAGTTTTTCTAGCTTATCAATGTCGGAAGTAAGTTTATCAAATTGAGATTTCTTAGATGATAGTTCGCTAGAAATTTTAGCGTTTTCTTCTTTAATTTGATTTAGTTTACGAGACTCGTTTGCAAAGCTCCTTAATTCATTTTGAAGCCTTTGTAATTCACGTTTCTTTTCTTCTAACGAGACTCTTTCTTTTCGTTCATCCAGTTTGATTTGGCTATATGCGTTTCGAGCTTCCTCAAGCTTCGATTGGGCATTTTGATACTGCAAATTGTACTGAGTGATTTCTTCTTTTTGGGAAGTTAAAACTTTTACTTCATCAAGAATTTCATCTCTGTTGGCTTTTTGATCTGCAAGATCTAGGACTTCGGCTTTTAGATGACTTTCCTGGTCTTGGAAACTATTGATTCTCTTTTCAATTTCAGAAAGACCATCAGTGGCAATTTCAAGCTTTGAATTGATTTGATCTAATTGATTAACCTTATTTTCAATTTCAGTCTTTTTAGCAACCAAGTCAGCAGAGCTCTCTTCTAAATCTTTAGAAACTTTATCCAATTGAGCTTTTTTATTCTCAAGGCCTGAGGTTTCGGTTCTAAGGTGCTCGATATTACTGATTAACTTATCGTTTAGATTGTTATTCTTGTTTATTTCAACTTCAAGCTTATCGAAAGCACTCAGAGTCTGAGTTAATTCGTCCTGACTTTTCTCTAATTTAGAATTTGTTGATGAAAGTTTTTCGCTTTGGTCTAAAAACTCTTTATGAGTTGATTTGATTTGTTTTTCTGTCTCCTCAATAAGGTTCTGATTATTTTCTAGTTGAGTGGAAGTTTCTTCGAGTTCTATTTGTTTATTTTCTAACTCGGCAGTTTCGCCAGTTAGGCGGCTAATATCCTCCAAGAGTGTCAACTGTGACTCTTTATAATTCTTAGTCTCAGTTGTTAGTTGGTCATGATCCTTGATTAATTCTGATAACTCCTTATTAATTTTACTTAGGTTGTCTTCAGTAAGACTAAGTTCGGATTGTGTGTCAGCAAGACGTTGGTTTTTAACTACAATCTCATCATCTATTTCATTAAGCTCAGCTTGTCTTAATTCCAATTTGGAAGCCTCATTAGTTAATGAGCTAATTTCATCCAGAAGGTTAATTTGAATCTCTTTTAAGTTACTGATTTCTAAATTAAGATCATCATTATCAGTCTTGGCTTTAGATAAGTTGAGATTAGTTTCCTCTAAACTTTTTTCAGATTCTTCAATATTTGATAACAGACTTTCTAGTTTAGTCTGATCGTGGCTAATTTTATTCTCGATATCAGAAAGTTTTGTTGTTTTCTCCTCGAGCTTAAGAGTTAACTCTTCGAGATCAGCTTCTTTACCCTCGAGATCGGCAGTTTCTGCAGTCAGTCGACTAATTTCTTCTAATAGCGTGAGTTGTGTAGCCTTGAGATCATTGATCTCAGTCTCTAGTCTGTCGTAAGCGCTAAGGGTTTCTTCTAATTTTTCTTCTCCAATTATTAACTTCGACTGGATCTCATTAAATCGATTTTCAGCATTTTCCAATTCGGTTTTTCTATCCTCAAGGCCTGTTGTTTCAATCAAGAGTTGATCTAATTTTTCAGATAATTTGGATTCGGCTTCTTTTTTCTCTGAAGTTTCCGCCTCAAGGCGGTCAAATGTTTCCAGGGTTTTTCTTAATTCGTCCTGAACATTATTTAACGATTCACTGGAACTTCGTATTTCTTCATTTAAAGCAGACAAACGTGATTCCTTTTCGCTTACAGAATTATTGAGATCGGAGGTTTTTTGAGTGGCTTCTTCCAGTTCAATGCCTGCTTCAATGTTTTCCTTCTCTAAGATTGAAGATGATATATTAAGTTCCTCGATTTTATCTACTAGTGCCTGCTTTTCCTTTTGTGAATCGGTTAATTGAGCCTTTTCTTTTTCTAGAGACTTTTCGGCAGCGTCTGTGAGTTCAATTAGTCGCGCAAGTTCACCCTCCTTTGACTTAACTTGTTCCAGTTTGCTGATTAAATCTTTACTGACATCTTCTAGTTCAATGTTGAGGGTACTAACAAGCTCAGATTTTTCTTCAAATTCAATTGTGATTTCCTTGAGTCGACCCTTTATGTCATCTTTCTCATTAATCAGGCCTTCTAATTGATTCTCTAAGGCTTTAAGTTCAGAAGATGCCTTGTCTTTTTCTTCTAAAACAACATAGTGATCTTTTAAAAGCGAATCGAGCTTAGTTTGCTCTTCCTTTAACTGATTGTTTTTTAAAGTCGCCTCGTTGACAGAAGTTTCGATATTTTTAAGAGTCTTAGTTTTCTCATCAAAACGTTTTTGCGCTTGTGAGAGGTTGGATTTTACATCCTTAAGTTCTTCTTGATCGGCCTTGAGTAAAGAGACATCCGCATTCAGCGATTCTTTTGTTTCAATCAGCTGATCATTTTCACTCTTGAGGTTCTGAATTTCAGAATTGTATTTTTGACTCTCTTCTTTGTATTTATTATCTAATTTAGTTTTGGCTTTTTGTGCTTCGCTAACCTCTTCCTTAAGCGAGGAATAATTGTTTGTAAGCTCTGTGAATTCCTCTTCGATCTCATCTCTAAGAACCCGAACTTTCTCCAGCTCATCGGAGTGACGCAGATGTTCAGTTTCAGCAACCTTTATGGCCTTTTGTTTTTCAACGAGTAAAACTTTAGAGGCTTCTCTGGCATCTTTAATTTGTTGAATATCGGCCTCTAACTCTTCAAGAGCCGTTTTCGCTTTCTCATTAGCAATTTTAATTTTCTCTGACGCTGCACTTTCAGCATTTTTTAGAGCAATTAAAATCTCAGATTCCTCTTTCTTATGTTTTTTCTTAATCTCAACATTTCTTAATTTGTGAGATTCATTTTGTTTGGATAATCTTGAGGATTCTTTTTCCAGAGATTCAATGGAATCAATAAGTGTCTTAAATTCAGCTTCGCGTTGACTGAGTTTTTGAAGTTGATCTTCTCTTTTTTTAATTTTACCGCGAAGTGAAGAAGCCTCTTTTTTAAGACTTTTGTTCTTTTTTTTGAATTTTTTGAGGTCCCCCTTTAAGTGACCGGTGGTGAACTTTTTGTCTGCTTTCTGCTTTAACGTTTTATTCGAACTCTTCAAGTTCGATATAAGCTGTTTTGACTCCTCAAGCTCTTTTTTTAATCGATCAATTTCAAGCAGCTGATCCTTTGAAAAAGAGTCAGCTTTATCCTCTACGAAACTGTCATTTTTTGAGGTTTTAACTTTAAATTTGGTGGCTTCTTTTTCTGCGATCTCAGCTTTTTCTAATTTTTTACTTGGTGGTTCCTTAACAAGCTTAGGTGAAGCTGGGCGGCTGGGAGCCCTAGCTGCAGCAGTACTTTTTTCTTTGTTAGAAGATTGCTGAGTCGGTTGATTCTCTTCTTCCTTCAACTCCGAAGATGCAATAATTATTTCTGCGGCCAGCTGACCAAATTTAATTTCATCACCGTCTTTTAATTCTTTTCTGATAACTTGCTCTTCATTAACCTTGGTACCGTGTGGTGATCCGAGATCAAATACTTCATAACGGTCTTCGGAATGAACCAATAGTATCTCTGCATGAAAAGGAGAAACACTCGGATGATCAATTACGATTGAATTGTTTGGATCTCTACCAATTGTGGTTAAGTCTCCAATCAGTTTGAAAGGTATCTTTTTAGTTGGTGATAGCTTAAAACGTAACTCAGCCATTCGTTAGTTGATTTAGTCGTGGTGAATTAATTTTATAATTGAATGCTTTAATCAAATTAAAGTGAATCGGCATTTTCACTTAGGTAAGAAGCAACTCCCTCTTTAGTAGGTTGCATATCGGGCTTAGTTGGATTCCAGCCTGCCGGGCAAACGCCTGCGCCTGATCCAGAGTGAATAGCCGCGTCTAGTAGCCTAAGCGTATCATCTATATCTCTACCAATTGGAAGATTATTAACTGTTTCACTTTGTACGATTCCTTCAGGATCAATAATAAAAGTTCCTCGTAAAGCGAATGTAGTATCTTCATGAAGCAAATCGAATGCATTAGTTAGCGCTCTATCTTCATCACAAAGTAGAGGATAACCGATTGATCCAATTCCACCTTGTTCGACAGGAGTGTTGCGCCAGTTGATGTGAGATTCTGCATCGTCGATTGAGACACCCAAGACTTGGGCATCACGCTTTTCGAATTCACCGACTCGGTGATCGAAAGCGATCAGTTCAGAAGGTCAGACATATGTAAAGTCCTTGGGATAGAAAAAGAGAACTAAATATTTACCTTTGTAATCAGATAAAGAAATCTCTTTAACCGACCCATCAGGCATGACTCCATTGGTTTTAAAATCTGGTGCGGGTTTATTAACAAGTACTGGCATAAAAATAATAAATTTATAATTAAATGGGGGAGCGTATTCTGGGCCAATTTGGGGTGTCTTTGCAATAAAACTCGTGAGAATTTATTACAATTCTTACATTCACCTTTTTGGTGGCTTCTCCCTTGCTCTATAAGGTACTAATTGCTAACAATTTGCGAAGAAATGTACAATTAGCATGCTGGGATGCTGATCCAAAATATCGTTGAATCTCCGTCACTTTTTACTCCTAGGCGCATATTCATCTGTTTAGCAAGAACGGCAGAGGTCGTTAATCCAATACCGAAATGGGCACTTTCCTTAGAACTGTAAAAAGGTTCCCATATTTTAGAGATTTTATCTGCCGGAATTTCACTTCCTGTATTTTGAACTAGAATGTCGACGCAGTTGTCCTCGGTCTTAGTGAATTCTCCAGGGTTAAATACACGAATTGAAGCTTGGCCACCCCCTGAAGAAGCTGCTTCGGCAGCATTTTTCAAAAGCTCCAATATAATAGTCTTTAGGCGGGATGGATCTGCATTTACTTTATTGGTTTTTTGCGGGCAATTGATCTCAAAAGGAACATTTTGCAGAGTAAATGGTTCTCTCAAATTATCTTCAATCATAGCAATGAGTTCAGAAATCACTAATTCTTGTGTTGTTATTTGAGAACATCCACCAGCAGGAAGAATTTTTTCTGATAATTTAGAAGCATTATTAGCGGCTTCTTTCATATGCCCAATATTTTCTATAACTGATTCATCTACAGACTCATCCATCATTATAAGGCTTGAGAAACCCTGAATAACCGCCAACAAATTATTCAATTTATGCGTCATTCCTCGCAATAATAACCCATAAAATTCAGCGTTAGTATTTTCGTCAATCGTGAACTGATTCGAAAAAGTGAACTGAGACTCTGAGGAAAGGCCAATTATTGTATTTTCCATAAAAACGCTATTTACCACAATTTAAAGGGTTTATAAGTTTTAGCCAATCGAAAATTTAGAAAAATTTAATATTAAAAGAATCTAATGAATATATCAGATTAAATTAATCGTAACTCATGGGCTGAACTTATCTGTTCGATTTCAGATTCTTTTCCATTGGCATTATCTTTTTGGATAATGAGTTCACCTTCTGTGCCGAAATCGATAACCTTACCTGAAACTGAGCTCCCACCGGAAAGTTGAACCTCAACATTTTTCCCGTAAACAAAACTCGACTCTTTTACCTCACTTAATATATCGGGAAAATTGTTGTAGCACCTTTTTATTTGAATATTTAATTCAGTTAGAACTTGTTCAGCTATTAAAAATCTATCTAGCTCATTATGCTCCAAATCTGATTGTATAGATAACGAGGTTGCTGGTGTTCTATATGAATTACTAAAGTCTTCTTTTTTGGAATTTATGTTCAGACCGACACCAATGATCGCAATGCCCATATTATTATTAATAATTTCGGGGTAACTCTCAACTAAGATGCCGGCTACTTTACAGTTGTTAATATAAATATCGTTTGGCCACTTGATCGAGGCATCAAGATTTAATTTTTTGAGACTATTGGATATTCCTAAAGCAGTCGCATGCGTGAAACGTGTCCAATACGTTGGATTGAATGTTGGTGACAGAGCAATTGAAAATAAAAGATCTTTGGATTTTCTTGATTCCCATTTTGCCCCCCTTCTACCCTTTCCGTGACTTTGCCAATTAGCGAATAATACAAAACCATTATGAACCAACTTTGGTTCTTCCTTAATAATACTTAATATTTCCTCGTTGGTTGATCGACATTTTTCAATCAATCTAATTTTCCAACTGCAATCGTTCTTCGATATTGCTTTTTGAATTTTTTCAATGCCGTGCCCGTTCATCGTTTAGAATAATCACGTTTCTAACTCCAAAGATAAATCAACAGAGATAGCAGAATGCGTTAATGCTCCTACAGAAATAAGATCAACACCGGTCTCGGCATATTGAATTACGGTATCCAGATTAATTCCTCCACTGGCTTCAAATTTGATTTTTCCTCTTCTTAGCGAGACTGCCTCTGATATTTCAGTTATCGCCATATTATCTAGAAGGATGACATCAACACCCTCCATTTTTACGAATTCATTTACTTGTTCAAGAGTATCTGCCTCAAGTTCTAGACGTATCGATGGATATTGTTTTTTGAAAGCATTTATTTTTTGCTGCAAAGATCTTGGGTCGGATTCATTGGTGAGATGATTATCTTTTAACATAGCCATATCAAAAAGCCCCATTCTGTGATTCAATCCACCACCTGATTTGACAGCCATTTTTTCAAGCACTCTCCATCCAGGTGTTGTTTTTCTTGTGTCCAGTATCTTTGCATTAGTTCCTTTGACTGCATCAACGTATTTTTTGGTGATAGTAGCTATGCCCGATAATCTCTGAAGAAAATTCAAAGCTATTCTTTCAGTGGAAAGAATGGAACAGGATTTACCCGACAGAGATATTATTACGTCACCAGTACTAGCAATTGATCCGGATGGAAGTTCAACCTTGACTTCAATATTTGGATCAAGTCTTTTAAAAACTCTTTCCGCAATCTCAGACCCGGCGATTACACAATTTTCTTTTGCTATGATAGTGCCAATAGATAGAGAATTGTTATCAATGAAAAAATTTGAGGTTATGTCTCCCGCATCACCAAGATCTTCTTTCAAAGCGATTTCAATCAGAGTGTCCAATATGGAATTATCTTTCATTCAATAAAAGCGCTTATTTTTATGGCCTTGATTACAACGCTTTTACAAATCTCGCGTTGATTGGACAAGTTTTATAGTGATATAGCTTTTGGATTCAAAAGCTTTAATCCCCATAATTCTTTCCTTTGCCAGCTCTTATTATAAGCCAAACCATTACTGTCGAAAGGAGGAAAAAAATAATAGTTAACCAAAAAAATAATGATCCTGGTTCAAAAAAACCAGTCGGTGCTCCGCCAGTTTGAACAATTTCTATGGCTTTTTGTTTTGGGTTAGCTATTCCTAATAAGTTCATCTTTAAATCGGTTTAGATGTTCTACTTTCTCCTAACTTTTGCTGATGTCCAGTCACTAAAAAGTATTTTTAATTAATGGTTTAATTATTAAGACCCCTTAATTGAGCTATCTCCAAAATATGGCTGTAATGCGCTAGGAATATCGATACTGCCATCCTCTCTTTGGTAAGTTTCAAGTAAAGCCACATAGAGTCGAGGCAGTGCTGTGCCGGATCCATTTAGGGTGTGAGCAAATAGATTTTTTCCAGTTTCAGCATCTTTAAATCTTAATTTCATTCTTCTCGCCTGATAGTCCTCAAAGTTTGAGCAACTAGAAACCTCCAGATATTCATTCTGGCCTGGTGCCCAGACCTCAAGGTCGTAAGTTTTGGCAGCGCTAAAACCTAGGTCACCGGTGCAGAGTTCAATTCGTCGATAGTGTAGACCGAGTGTTTCTAGAATACTTTCAGCATCTTCGGTGAGCGATTCGAGTTCGTCGTACGAATTGTCAGGGTGCACAATTTTTACGAGTTCAACTTTATCAAACTGATGCATTCGAATGAGGCCACGATTTCCAGTGCCGGCAGAACCTGCTTCTCTTCTAAAGCATGGTGTGTGTGCAGTGTATTTGATTGGTAATTCCTCATGTGAAAGAATCTTTTCTCTTTCGATATTCGTAACCGGTACTTCTGCAGTTGGTGCTAGGAACATCTGGTTTTGTTCGATACCGTACATGTCTTCTTCAAATTTGGGTAATTGCCCTGTCCCAATCATGCAGCTTCTATCAACAACATAGGGGGGACTGATTTCTGTATACCCATTTTCTTCAGTTTGTTTATCGAGTAAAAACTGAATCAGAGAGCGTTGTAATTTAGCTCCTTGTCCTCGAAACAAAGCAAAGCCACTTCCTGCAATTTTTGATGCCGAATCAAAATCAATGAGATTTAACCGTTCTGCAATTTCAACATGATTTTCCATTCCCGGGTTGTGAGGAATTTTATCACCCCATTCTTTGATCACGGGGTTAGATGTTTCATCATCCCCGATAGGACATTTTTCATGAGGAATATTTGGAATTGATAATAAAAGATTATTCTGGATTTCGTCAGCTTCCTCGACTTCTTCAGACAGTCTCTTTAGACGTGCCCCTATTTCCCGAACTGATGATTCGACTTCTGTCGTATCTTCGCCAGCTTTTTTACGCTCTCCAATTTCTTTGGATTTAGCATTTCTTTCTCCCTGCAATGATTGTTTCTCTGTTTCAATTAGCCGCCGCTTTTCATCACAACCCAAAAGAGACTCAATAAGATCATGAGTCTCGACTTTACGAGTTTGAAGTCGGTCCTTAATTTTTTCAGGTTCTTGACGAATGCGTTTGATGTCTAGCATGGAGACAGATTTGAGAGTTGATTCTTAGTTAGTAAAATTACTGATTTGGAAGGTAAAAAAACCAAAAATTATAACAAATCAATTTCTTCAAACCTAGTGCTTTTTTTGATTAATACACGGAAATTTGTCTAAATAATAGGCAGTCTTGATAAAAATGACGGAAGAAAGTATTTAAAGATTATAAGGAACAGTGCTTGAGAGTTGTTTTTCTTAAATAAAATGGGTAATTGAAGTTCTTGTCAGAAGAAAATAAAGGCTCCAAAGATTTTAAGACCAAATTATTTATTTGGTCTATAGGATTCTTTTCTGGGTTGGCATCAGCCATTAATTCTGAAGCATCATCGGGTAGAGACCCTGATTTGAGAACCCTGATCTTAAAAATATTTATATTTAGTTTTCTTGGGGGACTAGTCTTTTTATTCATTTGGAAAATTTTAATTTCGCTGTCAAAAAAAATAGCCACTAATGAAAAGAATCTAAAAAGATATAAAGAAAATAGTCGGTGGCCTTTTATTCTATTTTTAAGCTCTTTTCTTGGTGCTTGGGGTATTCAATTTAACATTCTTACTACTGGAGTTATTTGGATTTTATTCATTTTGGGTCAGTTGGTTGTATTAAATGTTTCAACCAAAGGATTGGCCTACAAAACTATTAGATCATCCAAATCAATTATAGCTGGTTTGTTTATGCTGTCTGGAATAGCAGCTCTTGTGTATCAGGTCGTTTGGCAACGGCTTCTTTTCACTTTGTTTGGTGTAAATATTGAATCAGTCACACTAATAGTTTCGATATTTATGTTTGGATTAGGGGTCGGTGCTTTTGCCGGAGGTTGGTTGTCTGAAAGATTTTCAAAAAAACTACCAGAGCTTTTTTTATGGATTGAAATAGGCATTGCTATTTTTGGTTTTGTGAGCATCCCTTTAATCGAACTCGTAGGTCATATTGCATCGGAAATGAATACTACTGGAATTGGGCTAGCAGTTTACTTAGTATTATTTTTTCCCACACTTTGCATGGGTGCTACACTCCCCATCCTAGTCGCTTATCTACATAAAGAGAACACTAGACTTGGTGCCTCTGTAGGACTTCTCTATACATTTAATACAATAGGATCAGCCCTGGCTTGTTTTTTAACTGCAGGAATTCTTTTCCGATTTTTGGGATTAACAGGCTCTGTATGGTTCGCTGCAAGTTGTAATCTTCTGACCGGAGCCCTAGTTTTCATTTACTGCAAGAGCAAAGGGTTCAAATCAATTTAAGAGATGACTAAAAAAACCAATATAATTATTAGTCAATCGCCTGCATTAATCATGGCTTTTTTTGTAGGGGCTATATCTCTTTCTCAAGAAATTATTTGGATTAGAATTTTGAGTTTTTCCTCTGCTGGTGCACCAACAACATTCGCCCATACTCTTGGCAGCTTTCTAATAGGTATAGCTATAGGGGCTATGATTGGTCGACGGGTATGCAATTTACAAAGAGATTTTCTTTCTTGGTCTTCCTGGATGCTGGTTTTTTGTTCAGTATTTTTTTATGTAGCTTTACCTTTAGCTGCAAAAATTAACCTTTGGGGATTTTATGTGCCCATTCTGGTTTTAGTTTGCTTAACAGCAGCGATGTCTGGTGGAATTTTTCCAGTAGTTTGTCAGATAGCCGGAGCAAGTGGATCCGCGGGAAAATCAGTTTCTCTAGTCTATTTAGTTAATATTATAGGTGCTACCTTTGGTTCTTTAATTACTGGTTTTTACCTACTGGATAAGTTTCCAATCAGTAAAGCTTCCACGATTATCTTTGCTACCGGGATTATTGGCTCTCTTATTATTTTACTAATAAAGTCGTTAAATAGTAGGCGTGATTTTATAGTACGATTTGTTCCCATTATAACAATTGTTATAGTCAGTTTTTTATTCGGCGATAAAATGTTCTATGGGTTTTTGGAAAATCTTCAGTACGAAAAAAAATATCCAAGAACGCAACTCTTTAAACAGGTAGTTGAAAACAGGAGCGGTATTATTACCATTGATGAGGCTAAAAAAGTGGGAGATGCGGATATCGTTTACGGAGGCGGAATTTATGATGGGCGGTATGCGATTGATCCAGGGTCTCCCAACGGAATCTATCGATGTTATATGGTGGCTGCTCTTCATAGAGAGCCAAGGCATGTATTAGAAATTGGTTTTAGCAGTGGTTCATGGGCTGCAGCTTTGATTAAACATGAGGCAGTTAAAAAGCTAAAAGTTATCGAAATTAATAAAGGTTATTTAGAAGTTATAAAAAATTATGAAGAGCATAAAAAACTAATAGGACACCAAAAAGTTGATATTGAGATTAATGATGGAAGACGTTGGTTAAGAGTTCAACCCGACGATAAGAAATTTGATTTCATGTTGATGAATACAACATTTCACTGGAGGAGCCACGCCACCAATTTGCTATCTGTGGAGTTTTTAGAACTATGTAAAGAGCACCTTAAAAGTGGTGGCGTTGTCTTTTATAATACGACTGGAAGTAACGACGTTGTAAGGACGGCAGCCGAAGTCTTTAAATATGTTACGATGGTTGGAAATTTTGTAGCAGCCTCGGACAGTCCGTTTGATATAAGTTCTGAAGAGCGTCGTGCAAACTTGCTCCGCTTTAAAGATGCTGATGGCTCACCGATATTTAATAGAAATGATCAATTTAAAGAGGAGTTAAATAGACTTGTAGAAATGGAGCTTCCTAAATTAGGAGACCAGTTGAGAAATTCTTCTGATCATATGGTTATTACTGACGACAATATGATTTGCGAATATCCAAGGAAACGAAGTTACTGGATCGAACCTAAGAATAGTTGGGGAACTATGTTGCGTAATCTTAGAAAAGATCCATGACTCAGAAAGAAAACCAATTCTTATTATCAATGATTGTGGCAGTTGATAATAATTATCTAATGGGTAGTGATTTGGGGGGCCTTCCATGGAGCGGAATAGAAAGAGATAAAATTCATTTCAGAAAATATGTAGAAGGGAAGACTATCCTTACTGGTAGAAAAACC
>MDTB01206680.1_pt1 | contig 15042 bp, 17 predicted proteins | sample 811161 | NCBI WGS metagenome assembly MDTB01 (sample SAMN05326650, study PRJNA326480) | marine metagenome | isolation source: seawater | place: Mediterranean Sea | collected 2009
CCAGATGGTCTTAAAAATGTTGGTAACAATTTTTATTCTGAAACAATAGATTCAGGTGAGGCATTAGTCGAGGTTCCGGGAAGAAATGCAACCGGTCAGGTTGTTCAATTCTCAGTAGAGAATTCAAATGTCGATATCATAAAAGAAATGATGGATATGATTATGACACAAAAAGGCCTAGAATTATTGGGTAAAGCAATGCAAGCCGGTGAAGCGATGCTTAAAGCTGGTATGGGTATGACATAATTTTTATGAAGTTATTTTTTCTTCTATTATTTTCAAGTACAATGTTTTCAAATTCTTTCGCATGTTTGAACATTAGTGAAGCCATTGATACTAAAATTAGAGATTTAGTAAAAAGTAGTTATCCTAGTTTAAAATTTAGTGAATTAAAAGTTTCAAATGTTGATACGAAATTGATTAATCAATGTGATTCAGCAAAATTTACGATGCCCAAAAAAGTAAACCTTAAAAATGATTTGATTGTTAAATTTGATTTATTTGAAGGTGATCTTTTTAAAAAAAGAATAACAAAAATTTATCGTTTTTCAGGACAAGCACAGGTTTTGAGAGCGGTTAAACCTCTTGAGAATGGCAATATTGCAAATGAATCAACATTAAAAAAAGACAATATTAGTATATCAAGTGTATCTTATCGAACAATTAGTGATATAGGTTCAAAACAGATGCAGTTTAGAAACTACATAAACAAAGGGGAGGTCATTGAAGATTGGATGATAGAAGTTATTCCAGATGTGAAAAAAGGAGAGATTATCAAAGCAATAGTAAAAAAAGATAACATTACATTGACTTTGGATGGAAGAGTTTTAGAAAATGGAAATATTGGTAGTAAAATAAAACTACAATTGAACGATAAAATTATTATAGGAAAATTATATGATGAAAAAACAGTTATCATTAATAATATTTAGTCTCATTTTTTCAGTTGGAATCATGGGCGATTCATTATGGAAAAAATCGGAGTCAAATTCAATATTTGATAGTAAGCGCGTATTTCAAGTGGGCGATTTAATTACGGTAAAAATATCTGCAGAGTCAACGGCGGTTCAAGAAGCCGGAACAACAACAAGAAAAACTTCGGATATTGGTGCAAGCTTCTTTGACACGTATGATCAATACTCAATCGATACCAACAGCAATGAAGCGCTTCGAAAAATGCAAAATTATAGAATTGGTGGCAACGATAACTATTCAGGTGTCGGCCAAACAACTCGTAAAAGTAAGGTTGAGGCAATTGTATCGTGTGTTGTAACTCGAATATTACCAAATGGACATCTTATTATAAGCGGAGAGCGAATGGTCGATGTTAATAATGACTCTGAGATTATTCAAATTTCAGGTATTGTAAGGCCATTGGATGTAAGTCCTAAAAATATGATTACATCGCACCAGATTGCTCAGTTTAATATATCTTTAAAAGGTAAAGGTGTTGTGAATTCAAAGCAAACACCAGGATTTCTATCAAATTTTTTTAATTGGATGTTTTAATTATGGTTAAATATTTATTTGTTTTTTTATGTTCTTTTTTAATTTTTCCAAGCGTTGCGGCTGATGCGATGGTTAAAGTAAAAGATATCTCTAGAGTAATTGAATCCAGAGATAATCAATTATTTGGCTATGGTTTGGTGGTTGGTTTAAGAAACACAGGCGATACTCAACGGTCAGTTTTTACTGAAAAAGCATTAACAAACTTATTGAAAAAAATGGGGATTAAACCCGACAAAAAAGATTTTAAATCCAGGAATGTTGCCTCAGTAATGGTCACAATGAATTTACCCCCTTACGCAAGGCCCGGTCAAAAGTTAGACGTGAACGTGTCTTCATTGGGTGATGCTACCAGTTTATCTGGCGGAACCTTATTAATGACACCCTTACAAGGCCCTGACTTTAATACCTATGCCGTGGCCCAAGGGCAAGTAATTGTTGGCGGTGTATCTGGTAAATCTCAAAAAATGAACTACAAAAAGAATCAAACAACAGCGGGTCGCGTTCCAAATGGTGCAATTGTTGAAAAAGAAGTTAAAGTGAGTAGAGATGATCAATTAAACGTGATTTTAGTTTTAGATAAACCTGATTTTTCAATGTCGTCTAAATTGGTTAAAGTGTTAAAAAATAATGGCTTTAAAAAAGTATCAGCTTTGGATGCCGGATCAGTTAAAATTCCAATTTCTGAAATCGCTGACATGCCATATGTTGATATTATAAATAAAATTGAAAATATAAAAATTGTTCCTGAATCAACATCAAAAGTTGTGATTAACTCTAAATCAGGGGTGGTAGTTATCGGAGAAAATGTCCGATTACTTCCAGTAGCAATTACGCATGGTGGTGTCAGTATTAAGATATCCGGAAGTAGCGACGGCGGTGAAAATAGTTTGATTTACGATACCGATCTTTTCAATTCAGGTGAAATTGAAGTGAAAGAAGAAAAATCAAAGCTTCATTACTTAAAGCCAAATAACTCATTATCAAGTTTAGTGGATGTACTTAATGAAATTGGGGTAAATACCAAAGATTTAATTTCAATCTTACAGGCCATGGAAGAGGCCGGCGCATTGGTGGCTACGATTGAGGTTATTTAATTGCAATTTCGTTTAGCCGTCATTATTTCACTAATAGTTTGTTGTTCATATCCTGCATTCATGCAGGTAAATATGAACTATGACATGTTAAATTATATGGCAGCAAAAGAGCCAGATCCAGATCCAAATGATCGTGATGGCATAAAGCAGCAATTTCAAGCTCATTTTGTAAAAGAAGTTTTTTTAAATAATATTTTTAAATCAAATCAGTTATTCTATGGTGAGAATGATAGTGGTACAAACTACGATCTTGTAAATCAGTTAATGATTAATCAATTTGCAGATCAACTAATCGAAAGTGATTTCATTGATTTATCGCACGTAACAATTGAATGAAAAACGAATTAAATCCCTCTAAATTAAATATGAATGAGTTATCTCAAAGAGATAAAATTAATGATTTTGATAAAAACAAATCAGTAACCAATGATGAAAAAAAAATTATTGATGAAAACTTTTATATTATCGAGACAATGGCATCAATCATTTTTTCGAAAAAAAAATTACCCCCAACAATCGATTATAATGATTTATTAAGTGTTGGATTTGATGGGTTACTAAAGGCAATTCGGGGCTTTGATAACTCAAAAAACGCACAATTTAAAACATATGCCAATATCAGAGTTAGAGGAGAGATGTTGGATTTTATTCGAAAAGAATGGCGTTCAAAGGCAAATCATAAACACGATACCATGATGACTGAAATTCAAAAGCGTGTGGCTCAAGTTTTAGACAATTCACTGGATTCAAAAGCCTCTGTAACCAATCTATTATCCTCAATGACAACCTCTTACATTATTTCATTGGAGTCTGTAATGGAAAACTATGGTGATAATGTGGTGGATCAATCGAGCAATATCGACTCAAATTTTACATTAAATGATGAGTACAGTTTTTTAAATAATCAAATAAAGAAACTACTAAAGGAAGATCAGAATTTTATCGAAATGTACTATAGAAAAGGTTTATCTCAAAAAGAGATTTCAATTCAAATGAATATTTCAGAAGCAACAGTGAGTCGCAAACATAATAAAATTCTAGATGAACTTAAGGAAATGATTAAAGAAAATGAATAAATTGAATAATTATAAATTATTAACTATTATGAATGAGAGGTTGTTTTGAAAGCTTTCATCATTATTTTTTTATTCCCAATATTAATATTTTCATATGAATCAAATCCGAAAGATACGGTATCAAATGTTTTGTTTGATGAAACTTCAAATCGGTTAGAAACCGCAATTTATGAAATGAATAAACGACAAAATGCGGCGGCTTATAATATAGCAAACGCTTCAACTCCAGATTTTAAACCAGTTCGATTTCAAGACGAAATTAACGAGTCAATTCGATTATATGGCGACACAAGAATGTTGAACTCAGTCAATGTGGACGATGAAATGGTTAAATCAACTAAAGTTCGACTTAAACATAGTGCATATATACGACTCTTAAGTACGAAAATCGGGATTACCAAAAAAGTAGTAACCTTAGGAAAGGGTGGATAATTGAGAGTTTTAATATTATTAATGATCTTTTCCATTTCAGTTTTTCCAGTTAAAAGTGGCGCGATTGATGCGTTAAATGTAGCCGGGAATGGGATGTTAGTTCAAAAATATCGATTAAGGATTATTGCTGAAAATATTGCAAATGTTTCAACCCATATGACGGATACAGGGGAACCTTATCGAAAAAAGTATGTTTTAGTTGTTCCAGATAAAGATGGTGTAAGAGCGGCCGGGATTATGGAATCAAATGCACCGTTTGGACAAATATTAGATCCCTCACATGTTTTTGCCGATGAGAATGGAATTTTAAGAACCCCTAACTTTGAATTAAATGATGAAATGGTTTCTTTATCTTATGCAAATCTTCTTTATGAAGCCAATACTACAGCCTTTAAATCATCACGACAAATGTTTCAAAATGCATTGGAGTTGTTGAAGTAATGAAAGAATTAGCAAGAATTAATGAATTAAAAGATGTTGCAAAACAGTTGCAAAAGCCTGGCCTTTTAAGCCCTAAAATGGTTGAAGAGTTTAATTCAGTATTTAAAGAAGCTGCCGCAGCCGTGGCAAATGTTAACTCAAATGAACTAGAAAAAAAACGTTCTAAACAAATAAAAGATAGTGATATGAACATAAATAAACTGTCTCTCGATCGGCTTGACCGAACATATCTAGCACAAATTGATCCGACTGGTGTGAATGAAAATGCTCAAAATGCAAATCCAAAGGAATTAAATATTGTTCCGTTACAAATTTTCTTAGATAACGCAATAAAATCACTAGAACAAGTGAGCCAACAGGAATTTCGTATGAACGATTTGATCGATGGTTTTGTTGAAGGTAAGGTTTCTGAAGATGAGGTTGTTTTAGAGACAGCTAAATTGAATTTATCAATCTCAATGGTAACGACAATCGTACAATCTGCAGTGCAAACATTTAAAGAAATACAACAAATACCCGTTTAGGTGTTAAACTAAAATTATGGCTGAAGAAAATCCAATTGAAAATGAATTTGAAGACGATCTAGAAAATCAAGATGATATTGATTTACCGGATCAGGCACCTACGAGCGAAGCGGAGGGTACCGAGTTATCAGATAGCGATGATGCGACGGAGGGTAAATCAAAAACATCAATTGTTCAAAAAATATTAGGTGGTTTCTCTGTTATTAAACAGAATCGACGTTATCAAATAATTTTCGCAATAATTTTGTTAACGATTATTGGTGGTTCAACTTTTTTAATACTGACAAAAAAACCAACCAGCAATCAAAATATGGCGGCCATGACGCAACAAGAAGCCCCAACATTTGATAGTTCAAATATTGTAAAGAAAAAGTCGTCTAAAAAAAAGAAACGTAAAATTAAGTATATTGATTTATACAAACAGTTAGAAGGTAAACAGCTAACACCAATTTTAAGAGAGTTAAGCTATTTAAATATTAATTTTAATGTCAATCAAAATGGTAAACAATTTGATTTGCAAGTTGCTGAAGATCAGGTTGAAGAGGCAAAAAATATTTTAGCGATTAAGGGCATGCCGAGTGAAACCGCCAAAGGTTACGAGATTTTTGATGAAGCCTCTAACTTAGGGGTAACAGAGTTTGATAAACGAATTCGATTAATCCGTGCACTATCTGGTGAAATGGAACGCGCAATTATGGAGTTTGACGTTGTTGATTTTGCTTATGTAGAAATCGTAATTCCTGAAACAAGATTATTTGCAGTAACTCAACCCCCAGTAACGTCATCAATTTTAATTAAACGTAAAAATGGTGCGAATATTAATGATGAGACGGTATATGCAATTATTCAATTAGTTTCAAATTCAGTCGAGAATCTTTTGCCAGCAAATATTTCAGTGGTTGATACTGAAGGTCGCGTTTTGTCGACCGGTGTAATGAATCGAATGACAACAAAAATAGAAGCTGAAGTTAAAAAAGCCAATCCAGTGACAACGAGTGTTGGAAATGGAAAGGTCATTATTCCAGCAATAGAAGATGTTGTTGACTGGTTTCAATTAAAGTTTAATTACGAAACTGTGTTAGAGAAAAAAGCGGTAAACCAATTAAATGGGGTTTTACCTGCGGGCGCATTTAAAACGGCGGTTACAATTGATTTGAACTCTGTAAGTAAAACCGGCGCACCCGATATTAAACAAATTGTTACTAGTGTTGTTGTTGATGATCAATACGATGAAGTGGAATTAAATGATGAAACCATTGAACAAATAACACAAGCGGTTGCAGGTGCCGTTGGTTATGTTGAAGAGCGAGATAAAATTCATGTATCAAAAGCATCATTTCTGCCAAAACGAACAAATAGAGATGCTGATATTTCAGACGTTGATATGAAGAAGGTTGTCCTTCCGCAAGATACGTTTTTAGATAAAGTATCACGTATTTTACGACTTTGGCCTATATTTGGAATTGGCGCTTTAATTTGCAGTGGTGTATTGGTGGTGTTTTTACTTACACGTTCAATTGTTTCAAGTGTTATATCGATACTAGGATCGATTGGCAGTTTATTTAAACGTAAGCCGAAAGATGCCGACCCTATAGAGACGGATATAGCAATTGAAGAGGTTGCAGAACCAGAACCAATATCTGAACAAGAAATTGTAAATAACATAAAGTCACAATCAAACTTCGGTAAAGTAATTCAGTTGAAAGCCGTTTCAACACAAGAATTAGAATCAGTTGTAGAAAAACTGAAAGAGATGGTGAAATAAAATGAATGAATTAATAAAAGCAAAAGTTATTATTGAATTACTAGACGATCGTAAGTATTCAGTACTGTCATCATTCACTGACTCTGAATTATCTAAATTAAACAATGTAAATTTGGAGGAGCTGAATTCACTATCAAGTTCACAAATTAATAGCATAATATCTGAGTTTTTAACCAATGTGGAATCTCACATAGCTGAAAAGTCTAAAGAAAATGAGGACGAATCAAACACAGTTCCTGAAAAAGCAATGTCAAAAAATATATCGAAATCAAGAAAAAAAGAAGTGGAAGCACCTCAGGTTTCAATTTCAGATAAAATTCAAGAGCAACCAACCCAGTTGCTTGCTTGTTTAATTCATCAATTAGATGATGAGAAAAAAGAGTTTGTTTTATCGAATTTATCCGATGAAAAAAAGACTGAAATTGAAGCAGTATCTGTTGAAAATACCCCGATTTCAGCCCAGGTAATTTACATACTCAAACAAGAACTCGAATTAGCTTAATTCATTAATTGAAGGATTATTAAAGTATATGATAATATCTTCAAATGAGAAGCTTCCTTCTAGTATTTTTTCTTAGTTTTTCTTTATATTCTCAAAATCAACCTTCCAATTCAAATATGGTCGATTTTTCAACCATTTCAGATGATCAAAAGTTCATGGCATTACAAATGTTAAATAACAATAATGAAAATTCACAAAATGAAAAAGATAAGGGCACGATTAAAAGAGACAACAAAAAAAAAATAAATGATAAGGTTCATTTTATTGAAAATAATCCGTCATTGCTTGAAATCCAATACAATGAGATTGATATAGATCATCAAATTGAATTAAGATTAAAAACTCAGAAAAAGATTGCATCAGAAAATATTTCAACTCAAAACCAACAGAAAAATAGTTTAACTCAGTTTGGGTATAATTTCTTTGATACCACCAGCTATCATAAAGTATCAAATGAGATTATGGTTCCCAAAGGATATTTATTGCAAAAAGGGGATCATTTTACATTACTAATTTATGGGAAAAAGGAACAAGTCTTTGATCTAATCATTGATAATGATGGAGAAGTTTTTATACCCAATATTGGCCCAATTGTTCTCTCAGGTTTATCTTTAAATCAAGCGGAAGACAAAATTATTTCAAAACTGAGTCAAAAGTTTGTTAATTTTAAAGCTCAATTAAAATTAAACTCAATGAAAAATGTAGTCATTTTCATATCAGGGAACGTGAATCAGCCTGGAACATATAGTGTTTCTAAGTTTGAATCAATATTTTCTGTTATTAGTAAAGCCAATGGAATAAATAAGTCAGGTTCATTAAGAAAACTCAAACTTTTAAGTTCAAATGGCAAGAGAAGAACCATAGATTTATATGATTATTTACTCAATTTTAATACTAAAAAAGTCATTTCTTTTAATGAAGGTGATGTTTTATATGTACCATCAATTGGAGATACGGTTGCAATTACTGGTGAAATAAATTCACCCGGCATTTATGAAGTAAAAAAGTCAGATAAAGTTAGCGACATTATTCGTTACGCATCAGGCCCAGGATTAAATGCGTTTTTAAGCTCAATCTACATTAATCGTTTTGACAACACATTTCAACGAAAAATTATTTCTATTGATGGTAAAACAGTTAAAGCGCTAAATACAAAACTGAGACGTGAAAAAGTGAAAAATGGTGATGTGATTTATTTAAATAAAAAATCCAATACTTCGTATGGTTATGTAAATGTTTTGGGAAATGTGAATGTTCCCGGAAAGTTTCAATTTCAAAATGAAATGAACTTGGGTAATTTAATTTCACTTGCCAAAGGGTTAAAATTAGATTCTTTAGAAACCGTCCATATTTTTCGTTATGAATCTGAGAAACGCAGAAAACTAATTAACGTGTCAATATTAAATACAAAATATAAGTTAGAAAATAGAGATATTGTTACCATTTACAATAAGATTGATCAGTCTGAAATTAAAAAAATCACTATAATTGGAGAGGTTCAGATGCCAGCAACGTATAATTATTTTGAAGGCATGACGGTTAATGATGCATTAATCATCTCAAAACCAAAAGAGTTTGCAAATTTATATTCAGTTGAAGTGGCACGTTTTAATGGAAATAAATCTGAGGTACTTTACATAAATAATAGTCAGTTTGAAACATTTAAATTAGTGCCAGGGGACAAAATGAGTATTAAAAAAGATAATTTAAGAGATCAAACAGTTTCTATAGAGTTAAGAGGCGAGTTCCTTTTTCCTGGAACATATATTGTAAATAAAGGGACAAAACTTTCTGAGACGATTAAAAGAGCCGGTGGTTATACAGATTCTGCTTATTTAAAAAGTGCTATATTTACTCGTCAGTCAGTTAAAAAAGCAGATGAAACAGGCCAATCAAAGGTAATTGAAGACGAAAAGCGTAGGTTTATTTATGATCAAAGTCATTTAGGAAGCCTTTCAATGGATTCACAAGTTTCTTTAGGTGTTATGATGAAAGCGAGACAACAAGCCTTAACGTTACTAGAAAAGAATACGGACGCAATTTCTGGGCGTGTAATTATAGATCTTTATAAAGAAAATTTTGAATTAGAAAACGACAATTTTGTAATCCAAGATGGTGATGTATTGGAAATTCCTACGAAGCCAGAATCGGTCCATTTAATTGGGGGTGTACAACAAGGGATTTCAATTTCATATAATTCACAATATTCAATTAACGATTACATTCAAAATGTTGGTGGCTATACCAAATATGCAGATCGAGGTAATATTTACATTTTTAAAACATCGGGTCGAGTCTTCCAAAACCATTCAAAAGTAGAGCCTGGTGATATTATCTATGTTCCTGAAAAAGTAAATATAAGTTTTAATTGGATGCAGTTCTTAACAAATATTACTCAAATTTTGTCAAATGCAGTTACAAGCATAGCGTTAGTGAATTCCTTAAAATGAGTAAAAAATCAATCGATTACATGGATGATGAAATAAATTTATTACCATACATATTACATTGTATAACTCGTTGGCAATTATTTGTTTTTTCTATCATCGTCTCTTTGGTATTAGCGTTAATTTTAAATTTTATTTTACCAAAGGAGTACATAAGCAGCACATCTTTTTTAATGCCTAAGTCAACTAAAAATATGAATGTAGGTACAGGTTTATTGGCATCATTTGGGTATTCAGGATTTTCCGGTTCAGGGGAATCAGGGATCTATAGTTCATATATTATGCCAATTTTTAAATCAAACCGTATTAAAAAACATGTTGCATTAAAACTAAAAAAAAATTCATTATTTACTTCGAATAAAAAGTTTAACAAGTTAAAAAGTAAAGAAAAGATTGGGTTTATAATTGGAGAATTAAAATTTTCAGAAAAAGTTGTATTAGAACAAAAAGAAGGTCTATTTGTAATCCAATTTGCAAACAAAAATCCTAAAATAATTTTACCTGTTTTAAATGCATATTTGAGCGCCATAATCCAATTAAATGACGAATTAAATATCGATTCAGATGTATTACAAATAATACCTTTAGATGAAGCAATTGAACCAAAGAGTCCGTATTTTCCAAATCTAACAAAGTTAATACTCTTGTTAACAGCGGTAGGAGTTTTTATCACTTTTATTTTTTTAATATTAGAAAAGTTTATTCAATTAAGTAAACAGAAATAATTATTTAAAAATAATACTTGTTGATCCTCTTGATGAATGTTTTCCAATATTAGATAAATTAGATAAAATTCCCTGATCAACAGTTCGGTAGGCCCAGATAATATTCGTTGGTGAATTTAGTGTGATATTCAAGTCAGATAGAAGTACATTAAAAGATGCCGTAATTTGGGTACTATTTAAAACTACATTGGTATTTGTTAGATTAACTGAAGAATTATTTAATCCAAAATTATAGCCCATTGCTGTTGAGATAGAGGTTCCATCAGATCCGTTTTGAGCGACAATAATTTTTGCATCGGCCATAATACTTTTTCCGAAACCAATCGCAATCCAGCCTTTTCCTCCAGGGTCTCCAATTAATGAAGCATCAAGTTGTGAATTATTATTAACTCGCCATTTTAAGCTTAAATTTCCATCAGATAATGTGGATATTGTGTATCCTGAATTATCAATGATGGATTCAGCTTCATCTTCAGTTGTTTGTTGGGTACATCCACATATCAAAACAAAAAATAATAGAGGTACAATACAAAATAATTTCATAGTTATAGCGCCAGTAACCGGTGAATTTGAAATCCTAAAACCCAATCTTTATTTGAAGTACCTTGGATTAATTGACGAAATCCCATATTTGTAGAATTGTGTATTCCTAATTTAAATCGGTGGCCAAACGTATGGTAAACAATTCCAGCGGATAAAGAATTGTCATTCTTTTGATTAGTTGAGAACCCTTCAAAAACGAAGTCCCAATCATTCAAAAATGAAAAAACCAGGGCGGAACCAAATCCTGAGTGACCTGAATAATGATCATAACCATAATTGATATGAATCTGGGAAGACAGAAATTCATAGGATAGACCTACCAAAGTAAGGCCATTAAAAATCCGCTGGTTATTATCTTCATACCAATTCGCATTAAATTGAATCATTGCAAATAAAGGCAGAAGATAAAATTGCTTAGACCGTTGATACCCTATTTGGATGTCTTTATTTTGACTAATCCGTTGAATATGAATCTTATCATAATCAGTTAATGTATAAGACGCATACAACATTATATTGGCACCACTATCCATGCCCCAAAGCGTATCTGCCCCTTGAGATATGGGCCCATAAAAACGATGCGCAATATTTGAATTTATTAAATGGGCGTCTAGGCCTTGAGGACAAGTTATTCCAAATCCATTACAAAAGGAAAATGTATTTGTTTGTGAAAAAACAATATTAGGCAACAAAATCAAAAGCGAAAATGCGATAATAAAATGATAGAATTTTATAAGATTAAACATGAAAATTAAAAATACCTATTTCGTTTTTTATTTTATAGTTTTGTATAGTTTTTCTCAACTTATACATGGCAATGAGATTAAAATTTCATCACAAAATACGACCATTCAATTCTCAGTTAGTCATATAGGTAAAACAACAGTATTTGGTGAATTTAAAGATGTTGACGGTAAAATAATTTTTAAAAATAAAAAAATCGAACATATTTCAGCATCAATTCCCATAAAAAGTATAGAAACAAAAAATAAAATTAGAAATAAATATTTAAAAAGTAATCGATTTTTAGATGAGAAAAATTTTCCAAACATAATGTTTTCAAGTCAACGTTTTTCATCACTTAAAAATAAAATAATTGCATCTGGCATATTGGAAATCCATGGCGTGACTCAAAATGTTAGGTTAGAGTTACAAGATGATGGTTCGATTATTACAGCAAACTATCAGTTAAATCGTTTTGATTATGGGTTACTTCAACACAAGCGAATGATTGGTCAGACAGTAAATGTATCAATCATATTTAAAAAATAGATGGTTAGATTTAATTACAGTTATCACGTTTCTGTTTAATCACTAGTCAAAGGTAGTAAAAAAGTTGCTTAACAAAAATTCAAAGGCTAAAACCAAAGTCAATTATCAAGTCTTAACGTCTAAAATAAAATTGAAAAATGAATCAAATTAATAAGATGAAGATATTATAAATTTAATTGTGTTATGGTAAGAAAAATTTGTTTGTGTTTTTTGTTAAATTATTTTTAATGCTTAATAATAAAAAATATTTAAATAAAAATTTGGCTACTCTAATCACTATAGGGGATTTTAAACAACGACTAAAAAATTATTGATTATATTAAAAACTTTAATACAGTTAAAATTTGTTCTGAAAAAGCGCAGATTTCATCAAATGCCTCAATTGGAAAAGGAACAGTAGTAATGCCAGGTTCCGTTATAAACTCTGGGGCAATTATTGGTGAAAATTTATTATAAATACAGATATAATATAGTTCTTTAGAACCAAACAATTAACATTGACTCAGTAAATTAGAATCTGTTTAAATATTTAATAAGTATGCCTACCCCCCCAATAAAAGTAATTATAATATTAGGTTTTCCAGCAAGGAGCCGAGATTTTGAACGATTTGGGATTGATATTCTTAAAGCCAATGGGTTTGATGGAACCTTTGTTAATATTGGGCCAATAATATTTTGTGATACGTATCATCAAGTTAAGTTTGAGGAGGGGAAACAATCTAAAACAATTAGGTCGTTAGACGAGTGGGATGCCTATGTTGATCAGCTCCCTATAAATTCATGGGCATGCATTATACATCCGTTTAATAAAAGATCTGCAAGGGCGTATTCAAAATTGGCTAAAAATGGGATTAAGCTATTTAGTTTAACAACCAATTCTTTACCACGAAAAGGATCGTTATACTCATCCACATTAACCTATATAATGGGCGAAGCCTATCATAGGATAAAAAAGGTATATTATCGATGGTTATCAAAAAATCTATACATGACGATGTCAATTTTAAGTGGGAAAAAGTCGATTCAACAGTACGAGAATCAATTTTGTATAACTAAAAAGACAAAAATAGTAGGGCTTCATCAAATGGACTATGATAACTATTTAAATGACAGGAACACAACAGTGAGCGAAAATAATACGGCAGTATTTATTGATAGTTATCTCCCATTTCATGAAGACTTTATTCTTTTGAATAGTAATATAAACATCAACCCAAAAAAATATTATGGTTATATAAACAGAATATTAACGCTGATTGAGAAAAAGTACGGATATAATATAATCATTGCAGCACATCCAAAGAGTGATTATTCACGACACCCAGATTATTATCAAGGTCGACCACTAATATACAACCAAACTCATAAACTTATTAAAGAATCAAACCTAGTATTAATGCATGGCTCAACAACCATTAATTACGTTGTAATCTATAAAAAGCCAGTAGTCGTAATAGATGTTGAGAAAGAGTTTGGGGTGGATACTTTTAGGATGTTTAAACACGTGTTTAAGTCAAATATTCTAAATGACTCAATAAAAAGTATGGATGATATTAATATTGATTTCTCAATTAGCCAAGACGTATATAGTGCGTATTTTGACAATTATATTAAGTGGCCAGGCTCAAAAGATGAATTGCTTTGGAAACAAATAGCACAAGAATTACGCAACTACCAAGTAGGCTCGTAATAAAAAAATAAATTACTTATTTACCTGAATCTATTATAATTTTGATGAAAAAAATAAATAATCTGTTATCAATTTGCCATCCTTTAATTAAGCGAATAATATCAAAAAAATAATACAGGATATTTTTGAACAGAAAGTAAGGGCAGCAACACATGAACTGCACAATATTGATGCAAACAAACCTTTCAAATTGGGTATTCCCGGATCAAGAAACAAAATTTATTTGACTAGCACTTGGGTTTGGATTAATGACACTGCTATTTCAGGTAATAACACAAATAATGGATACCTATGGGCTTACGATTCTATTTTATTAGGCAAGCGCAATCATTCGGGTTGCAACAGCATTAGCATTAGTAACGGTTTTTATTTAGTAGCAAATAAAAGTTATGGAGGTCTAGAACTCGGTGCAAGTGGAGTTGAAATTTAAATGGTTGTTATACAAATTATTGGAATAAATATATTATTATTTTTTTATTTTAAGAGAACTAAAATTGAAAGTTATAAAATATATCTTTCACCAAATTGGGATTATAGTTGTATTTGGTATATTAGGAATAGGTGTAAAAAGTAGGGTGTTTTTATTGGGTTTAGAGATGAATTGGCATATGAATATAAACGTAGCGGCGTATGGCGTTGCAACAGTCATTATTGCGTTAAAACCGCCCATTATTTTTAGACTCAACAAACAGCATATTCAAGCAGTCATTCAAACGGTTATGAGCGTCATTCAAAGGAAGTAATGCACATTTATAGACCAAGTTAAAATTAGCACATAGTTTCAATTAGAAAGATCGGTGTATGATATACTTAGTGATATGAATAAATTGAAATTAAGATGAGCTTAGATAAAAAGGTTCAAAGCCCCAAGATATATTTTGATAATAATAAAAAGATTTGGATAAAGTCTGATGGATATAAATTTGATTACTCAGATGGAGATCGTCACGAAGCATATATTAAACGTGTTATTTCTAGCGCTCAGGATAAATCCAGTACCTCCAAAGAGTTGGTGTCCTACA
>MDTB01136568.1_pt1 | contig 15041 bp, 20 predicted proteins | sample 811161 | NCBI WGS metagenome assembly MDTB01 (sample SAMN05326650, study PRJNA326480) | marine metagenome | isolation source: seawater | place: Mediterranean Sea | collected 2009
CTTAAAAGTATTTTCATGTTGTCTAACACCTTTTGATTTGTGTCAACAACAGCGTTCATGGTCAATGCTCTGCCTGTAAATTCACTGTTATAGGTAATTACTTGTTCAAATTTATTTGCGGCTACCTTAAAACTATCGCCGTCAATTAAATCATGTGATATACCAGCACCATAACGTGAATTCATCATGTAATCTAATAAACAAGATGCTGGATTAAAACTGTAACCTTTAGGACTGCCTGAATAAGCAATAATTGGAGTGCCTGTGTTGTGATTTCTAATGTCATAAACTTTCTTACCACATAGGTCAAACATAACAGTAGGAATACCACCACCAAATGGATTGTTGTCTGAATCTTCCTGTGTTTTTATTTCTTTCCAATAGAAACGCATTACAACATAAGCAACACCTGGACTGGTTCTTGATTTATTACCCCAGTTGCCTGCTTCATTGGCTAACGAACTTTGTGATTGTGTTTCTAGCCCATTAAAAACTTGTAATTTTATTCTGTCTTTGTATTTGCCTTCTGTAACATCAACTATACCTTGGTGATTATAAAATCCACCAGCACCTGTTGGCAAAGGCAAAGATGTATCGTCAACCAAGATACGTTTTATACCTTGTATTTCACCTTCGCATATGGCATATACAGCATATAGATATTGATTCTTTGTGGAGGCAGTTTCTGCGTATGTAATAATACCACCAACACGCCTAAAACCATAAACAATAGGTAAAGCAACATTGGTTCCTGACTTTGTAACCGTTACGCCTGATGCTATCTGGTCAGCATTGGCAGATCCTAGGTTTGGTGTATCAAATGTTCCAAACGGATTAAGGATAAAACCAACAACATCACCTATGAAGCCAATAACACCCTTGACAACCTTTACAATGCCTTTGATTAGTTTTTTAATTGGCTTTAGGATAGCCTTGATTGGATTTCCACCACCCATTAACCTAACTCCTGAACAAAGATATTACCGCAATGAACACCGCCTTTGTGTTCAAAGTATGTAGATGCTCTTTCAACATAATCATCTCTGCCTTTAAATTTATTATCAAACAATGCTACTGAAAACTCTATCCAATTGGCACCATTTTCATATGCCCAAGAACAAGTTGCTTCATGTAAACTGTCTGCTAGAAACTTATTCCTTACTGAATTATGAACATAGAAGAAATACACGTCTGCGTAAAGTGTAGGATTCCATAATTTAGTTAATAAACCTACAAATGAATATCCTACTATTTGCCCACCCTTTTCTACAACAAAACATTTATTGTTGTCCTGTATAAGTGCGTTTCTTACAACGTCCTTGAAAAAAATATCATCCACAGGCAAATGATCTACTTCTGCTTCTGCGGCGTGTTCTCTTACAAGCCTTAGTATTGCGTTCATGTCCTTTGGTTCAAACTCTCTGATCATGCTACTTTACCCCATGGTATGTCTTTTAAACTTTCATGGCTAAACTCCATGCTAAAATCCTGTGGATGTTCTCTTTGAAAGTTGTCTTTGTTTGTTCTTCTACAAGTAACCTTTTCGAAGTTTGAAAATTGACTGTCTACCTGTATTGTTAGTGATGCTGTATCGTCAGCATCTGTAATTCTATATCCTGCTATACTGCCTTGAAAAATTAATATTGGATTGTCTGATATAGCGGCTTCTGTTGACTGGTCAAAAAATATTCTATAAATTTTTACGTCTTTGTTTATTATGCTTGAATTGGCAAACGTGGATACTGCGCCACTTGCCAAGGCACTTAATTCTAGTTGTATGCTTGAAATAGATAGTTCTGAATTTTCATCAATCTCTGCTATGCCCAAAAATTGACCTTGTGCTGTGTAAGTATTTGAACTGCCTTCTATACCATTAGTGATATCAAAAGGAGCATCAGTTACTCTTGTTCCATTTATGTTCAACAACAAATAACTTACTATGGCATCTCTTGCTAATGCTGTATTGGTTGCTGTGCCTAAACCTCTTGTCATTAAATAACCTCTGTAACATCTAACTCATAATCTATTAAACCATCAACTCTATAACCCATGTCTTGAATATCATTGTTTAATATCATTCTAAAAGGAACATTGTCAGTGGTTATATAACCCAAGGCACTATCAGCACTGATGGCAGTAATTAATGCTGGCTCAATGTTAATTGTTGCCGCACCTCCACCATCTGTTGTTACGCCTGCGTCATCGGTAACCATGTAAACTTTTGTATGATTAGGAAAACGTATAACGTCTCCTGGATTTAGAATCTTTGTAGAGTTTTTAGATGAAGTAATTGATACTTGTGTAACACCTGCCGCCTTACTGCTTGATACAACAGCATTTACATCTGTTATACCTAAACTGTTTTGACTAATTGTAGGCATTATAACATCAAACTCATTTAGTCCACCTTGGCATCTACTAATGAATGCTTGGACTGGTAAAAACTCTGATAAACTCATTGAAGGATATCTTAATACGCTAGAAAATATTGTTGTTGAATTTGTTGCTCTTGATATTCTACCACTGGCTGTTGCTGTTTTTCTTGTTTGCGAATTCATCTTAAAATTAATCGCTTGAAAGCCAGGGGATGTTGGAAAAAATCCTATGTATGCCATTATGCTACTCCCATCTTACCACGGCGTTCCATTGCTTGGTTAATGATGCCTACTATTGTTCCACGTCTTTCTACTAAAAGCGAATCAAAGTCTGAGGCATCAACCGTGTTAATGTTAAAGTTTACGTTTACAGGACTTGCGTCACCTTTTAGGTTTGTTATTGCTGTTGCTACTTCATTTGGAATAACAGTAGAAGGTTGTCTTGGCACAATAAGTTCTGGACCTGCTTCACCAACCAGTGCTGTTTGTCCTGTTCTCATGTCACCACCTCTTTGATAAGGTTGTGCTCTAATAGTTGCTACCTGTGCCAGTCCACTTGCTACCACAGCCGCCGCCGCAATAAAGTTAAATGGCGGTGGATAACTTGCTAATGCCTTGGTAGCACCTAAGTAAGTATTTCTTACTGCTTCTGCTATTGCTATTGCTTTTGATATAGCCGCAAATCTTTTATTAACCTGTGCTAAACTTGTAAACAGGGTTTTACTTTGTGCGATAGCAAATGTAGTTTTTTCTCTTTGGCTTTTGTTTTCAAAGTCATAATAACTTTCTGCTTCTTCTTGTGTTCTGCCAAGTTCCTTTAAATTGTTAATGCGTTCTGTTTTTGCTATTTCTTTTGCTTCTTCTGCCTGACGTTTTAGTGCGGCAGTTCTATCTGATTCAAATTTCTTTTCAATGTTTCTTATTGCTGTTGCTCTATCTATACCTGCTTCTTTTAAAATGTCTTCAGTAAGTAGGTTTATTTCTCTGATGCGTTCTGCTTTTTCTATTTCTAATTTTGTAACTTCATCAGCAACACTCATTGCCTTGTTGATTTTGTCAACACGTATCTGTTCTTGAAGCATCATTTCTTGTTCATTGATAACCGCTAGTTTTTTCTGTCTATCTTTTTCAATAATTATTAATTGTTCTGCCGCACTCTTACCACTCATCTGTATTTCATGTTTTGTTGCGTTATTAATTAATACTTCACGTTTTTTATATTCTAAATTTATTTTTTCACGCTCGTTTAACAACGATTCTTCAATTTTGTTTATTTTGAAACCTGCTTCAGTGTAAGCACCTGCATCTGGAGTAATGTTTATTGTTAATGGTTTCTTTTTATTTAGAGCGTCTTCAATTTCCTTTTGTCTTTCACTTAATTGTTTTTCAAAGTCTGCTTGAACGTCTGGATCAACAAATTGTAATCTGTCTTTTTTGAAACCTTCGTTGAAAGCCTTGAACATATTTGTTCCAAAATTTTCATAAGTTTCCTTAAGTGAAATATCATCAAATGGATTCAAGCCAGCAACAATCATCTTACCTACTTCAAATGCGGCTCTACCAACGCCTTCAAAAAAGTTTAAGAATGAGTTCATTGCTGATTGTATGGCATATAAAAGTTTGTTACCTAATGTGCCTTCTAATTCTAGTATTGGACCTAGTAGTTTATATACGGCAATTGACGCTGATGCCGCCGCTGTTGCCAATGTTACTAATGGGTTTGCTCTCATTACCACGTTAAGGGCAACCACCGCACCTTTTAGTCTTCCTACACTCCCTGCTACCGCTACTATTTTGCCTATTGCCATAGCACTAACAAATGTCGTTGCCGCAACAGCCGCCGTGTCTAAATTATTAGCAATAACAATTATTGATTTTGAAATAGCGGAAAATACAGGACTTGCGTTATTGGCCAAAGCCAATACGTTGTTGTTTAAAACTGTAAATGCCTGTCCTAGTGTTGGTGAAGTTTTAGCAAACTGTTCATCAACATCCTTGGCACTTTTTAACAACGCATTAATCAAAACGTCAGCAGTCAACTTACCATCTGCCGCCAATGCTCTAATTTGACCTCTTGCTTTACCTGTTTCCTTTGCTAGGATATCAAGTATCTGCGGAGCCGCTTCAACAACAGAGTTAAATTCATCACCTCTAAACGCACCACTACCTAGTGCCTGGGCAAACTGCCTAATGGCACCTGCCGCTGTGCCTGATTCAGCACCAGCAATGGATAAAAGTTTAGTAAATGTTTCTGTGGTCTGTGCGACTGCTTCTTGACTTAAACCAAGATCCTTTGTAGCCAACGCAATCTTTTGATAAAGATCACTAACTGAATCTAAGTCCTGTCTTGCCCTGTTGGCAATACCTTGAACATTCTTCAATGCGGCGTTTAGATTCTTTTGACCTGCTTCTGTTAATTTAAGTCTGTTGGTAACGGTTTGGATTGTGTTAGCATACCTACCTAGTTGTTGAACACCAAAGGCTCCTGCCGCCAATACGGCTATCTTTCCAAGAGAGCCCTCTATGCCTCTCATGACACCTTTGGTTTTATCTCTTGCGACGATGTCTATTGTTTGCGTTGCCATCTAATGTCTTCCTTTGTTGTTCATTTTCCCACTGGTAGTAAGCCAACCATGTGCGTATTTCCAGGACACTGAGCGCCATCACCTCTGTTAAACTTTTTCCTAGCCTGTCACCTATTTTACATAGAACTAGGAGTTCAGTGTCCTCTACGAGTTTTTTCCAATATCCTCCAATGTATCAATTGGCGTGTTCATATCAGCACAAACCCGTATAATAACATTAGGGTCAACTTCTGTCATTAAAGTAATCTTATCCGCTTTAGAGAAAATTGCGTTTCCCTCCGGATCCATTGCTTTAGCAATTAAAGTTTCTACCAATGCTTCAACAGTTTTTCCTTCGCTTTGTAACTTAATAATATTTTGTTCCGTAGCAAAAGAGTAGGCAGATTTAACGTAGATATCTGATTTCCATTCAGGAACAGTAATCTTACGAAGACCTCCTGCCAGTTTGTCTTTGAAATGCCCTGTGGCATTTTTTAATACACTCATTGTTATTCCTCCTTTTACCTTATTCTATCTAAGGCGTGTTTTATAAGTGTCTCCCTAATAGCAGGCTTTGTTATACCATTAGGTGCTTGTTTAGAATGACCGTCTTCCAAAGCCACTATATAAGGAACTCTGTTTACGATAGAGGTCTGACGTATTGATCTTTCTTTACGCCAGCCCCGTCTCGCTCGTCCCTTATCTATTGGTGTGTTGCTTTTAGAAGCCACCAATAGTGTATCAGTCATCCTATCTATGAAAGCATCTTTTTCTCTTTCAAGTTGCCTCACAGTTCTTCTTGGTCTCTTAACCGTGACCTTTAACATTACAATCCTATGATAGTGCCGTAATAGTTAAAGCGCCTGAACCTTGGAAGTTCACAGTTGCCGTTACTAGGTCATCAAATGATGCTGTTCTAGACACTGATGTTACAAGAACTGATCCAGAAAATTTCTGAGATCCAGCAGTTGAAGACGTGTAGAATTCTACAGTCATTGCTGTGTCTTGTGACGGATCAAATGCGTTAGTAGATCCAGTGTGAGTGGAATCATAGATAACTTCCATTGATCCTGTGAACTGATGTAGTCCGTTTTTATATGTTCTTGCCGCGTCGCCCATGGTAGTATCTTCAATCACATCTTTTGTGTGTTCTACTGTCCAGGAACGAACTTCAGCAACGGTATTTGTATTAGCACCAGCGGAATCCACTGACGTTACTTCAACTCTACCGTTTTCTCCAGTAAATGTAGCCATAGTTTAGTTCTCCTTTTTGGCAGTTTTGAAATCATCTTCAGAAAAAGTCCAATTGTCTTCATCACACTCCATATAGGAATGATCTTCGTCATCGCAGTTGATACATGGTTTTGAATTTAATTCTTCTTCAGTCCATGTTTTGTCACCTACTGTGATATCGCCTGACTTTTTTTCTTCATCATTAGATGTTTTTGAAGTCACTTGGGCATCAGCAAGAATTTTGTCTTTCTTACCTTTGCGTTTCTGTGACTTTTTTTCTGGCTTAGGTTGATCAGCCAATTGCCAACCTTCACCCAGAAATCTTTGTATACGGTCCTCTTCAATATACTGAAGTTCACCGTTATTATCAATCATTTTGGTATATTGTGTTACAGCCATTATGTTGCTCCTTTAGTAAAAGAATATTGAACTTCAGCAATTAATAAAAATTCGCCCAACGGTGGTGTTCTATCAACTACTTCAATAGTGCTAACACGAGTCGTTGCCGCCTGTGCCGCATTTAAGTCTCTATCTCTATTGGCGTTAAGTGCTTCTTCTATTCTTTCAATTAAATCATTTCGTTTTTCGTCTACTGACTGAACGAAACCTGCTCTACCGTCTGAACGGACGAATCCTCTTATATTAATGTCAATTACACCACGTCTTGCTCCGCCCATGGCATGGTCTTCTCTTTGTTCGTTGCCTGCGGTAACAAGTAATGCTGGAAATTGTGTCATTGCTAATTTATCAACGTCAAATGGTTCTCTAGTCACAAAGACTGGACGCGGATCAGCCATGTCCGTCAAAATTTCAACTATATTTTTTACTGCTGATTCTCTATTTGACATATACCATTACCTTTTAAGGCGTAGGTAATGCGTAGGTTCTTTTTCGTGGTCAGTAACTGTTCCAGAACTATCTGCGTCATATTCTACACCGTCTCTTAAAACAAGGTCTAATTCTCTTTCATACTCTTGTCTATAAAATTCCATTTTTCTTTCAAACAAATCTTGGTCTGGTTCAAACTTTGCCAGTTTGGGGTAGATATGATAACCTAATGCGTTGTATACACAGGCCCTTGTAAGTTGGGTTGCTGTATATAAATCATCATCCGGTTCAATTGCGTTTGTTGCCAGGCGAGTGATGTCGTATCTGCCAACTTGATATGTAGGCCACCAACGAATGCGGAGGTCTCTGAAAACGTCTTGTTGTGCTTTTGTTATTTCTGCGTCAAAATCAGGTATACCAAACTGTAATATGTCTGGCTCATATTCCTGTATGTTTGAAACAGTTGCTAATGTAATTGCCATAATAGGATACTGTCCTTTATAATGCTTAGGGTCCTTCCCCAACCAAAGTTTTGTTTACAAAGTATTTAGCGATATTAGGGAAATAGGTGTGCTTTTCAAGAGAATAGGGCGAATTGCTCCGCCCTATCCAATGTTATGCTATATTATTAAGGAATAACACAGTTATTTATTATAACTGAGCGTCCCCAATTATTTTCACGCCGTAGCCGTCAAAGATCTCAGATACACCGTAAGCCATAGATCCAACAATTTCTGTTGCTCTTAGACTTGCGTCTCTTTGCTCTTCAACTCTCATTGCTCTCTTGACCATGTAGCCAAGTGCGTCTTGAGACATTGCCGCTCCAGTGAAAGCACCTGCTGAGTCACCGCCAGTTATGACAGTTGATTCAAAGATGTCCATACCAGCGATTCTACCTACGAAACCTTCTCTTAAAGCCTCGTTAGCAAGATCGTGATTGTTCATTGGAGTGTTTCCATTACCAGCAAGTAATTTTTTAATTTGAAATGCTTGGAATGGGTGTAACACACAAACGTATGGACCAGGAGCCTGGTTGTTTCTTAAAGTTGCCGCCGCTTTGAACAAGTCGTCAATAGTTAATTCGTCGTTCGCAGATCCTACTGAACCTGAGAAGCCATCAAATAAAGCCGCTAATTCTGTGTCAACTTTTTTAGCCATTGCGTCACCAATTTGACGTCCAATAGCCGCCGCTACGTCTTCACTTGCTGACTCTTTAGCCAAGTCAGTTAATGATACTAGAACACCACGTTCAGCCGCTGTAATAGTTTTTGAAGTAGTGTTAAAAGATGTAGCACTTGAAATATCAGTTCCGTCAGTTAAGTCTGCGGCACTGATTGCTGGATAGATTGGCACCTGTGCTGTTAGGCCTGGTGTGCCAGTCATGTCGTAGTTTCTGATAAGAGGTCTAATTACAGTCTGTTCAGATAGTGTAAAAAGAGCCGCTTGAACTACATTTGCGTATAACTCTGAAGTCATACTTGCTGTTGTATTAGCCATGTTAGTTCTCCTTATGTGTTTTCAACAGTTTAAACACGGATCCCTTTTGATGCCATTATTTGTTTATAACGAGCACGATGTTCAGGATTTTCCATGTTAAGTTTTGATACATCGTTGTCTACCAAAGCATCTTGCTTACCTATACCTTGTCCTGTTCCAGTTCCGCTTGGTCCTGCTTGAACAAAGTGTGGGTTTGCTGTGAGAAACTCATTTACCAGTTGCGATACTCCAATTGGTTCACCCTTATCGTTGTATCTTACCTGTCCGTTATTATCTACAACATCAACGCCACCTGCTTCATTAAGTTTCAAATTGCTTTTAATCAACTGTGTAACTTGTTGAGGATTAACTGCCTTTTGAGCAGTAGCCTCTGATAAAACAGATCCGTCTACCTTGATAGAAGTAAGTTCACTTTCATATTGTTGGATCTTGCCGTTAAACTTATCAGCCTGTTCCTTCAATACTTTTTCAAACTCTCCACGCTTCTCCAACTCTTTCTGGCGTTGCGTGTCTTTTTCTTCCACCAACTGATGGTATAGATCTAAATCTACGTTTGAATACTTTTTCTCAAACTTAGATCTTTCTCTTGCCACTCTTTCTGACACAATACGATTTACATCATCTTGTGACAAAGTGTCTTGTTTCTCAGATACTTGTGTATCAGCCTGTTTTTCACCTTCTGGTTGAGCAACAGTTTGCTCAGTCTCTTTTACCGCTGTATTTTCTGCGTCCATAATTTACCTCTTTCTAATTTGGTTGAGTTCTACCACCTGCCCTCTAATAGCAGTATGTAATGTTATTTATACTAAATCAGCATAAAACCGTCAATTAACGGCGTTTGCTACGAGACATAGAACTTTTTTTCTTTTTCTTCTTGCCGCCTCTTGATTTTTTACCACCTCTTGCCATGATTGGTTCTCCTATAGTTTTTAGTTTAAAACGTCTTGGTCCAGGTCTATTACCTAATGTAATTGCTCCTAGACTTGCCGCTGTTGTTACTGTCATTAGTATACCAACTCCTTTTTCCTTTCTAGTATTTCTTTACGCCTTGTTTTACACAATTGATAAAGTTCTAGTAGGTTAAGCCTTGCCCTCACGCCTGCCGCTTTTGAATTCTTTGTTTCAAACTTTGTGATGTTGATGTTGTAATCGCTCAACACCTGTCTTAATTTTTTTTCCGTTGGAATCTCGTTTACAAAATCCCTATCAGGAACAAACTGGCCCATTACTCACCTCTTGTAAAAAGTTCTGCTAGTTCTGGATGTAGTTGTTTTATTTCTTCGTCAGTGTATCCGCCTGTAACCATTTCCCTTAAATGTGTAACCATATCATTTAAGTTTGTTACTGGTGGATGTTCCATCATGTTCTTTTGAACAGGTGTTTGATTGTTTGGTAAATCTTCGTAGAAACCTTCTGTAATAGTTTCATAGATTTTTTTATCAAGTTCTTCATTTATCCTTAGGTCTCCTATGTTGGCTTCTTTTGCCATTTTTAACATGGCTACGTCATTTGCCTTGTCTTGTATTGAGAATGATCTTGGATAAAATATTTCGCCGTCAAAACTTGTTCCTTGATACATCGCCCAACAACGCCATATCTTTTCTTCAGCGTGTTCTAGGTTCATGGCAAAGTCTGCCAATTTGCTGTTTAACATTTGAAACTCTGTTTGTAGTCCTATGCCTGAAAGTCTTCGACTTTCAATGCTTCTAATACCACCCAGTGATGCCATTCTGTCAATGCCATCAATCTTTTGTCTAATAGCATTTAACACTGAATCAATTGAAGCACCATTCGGTTGTAATAGATATGGTTTTAAATTAGGCTCTAGGTTTTGTGGCATTTGTATGATAGCACCTGCTCCAGCACTTGCTTCTGTGTCTGCTGTTTTTACAAGTGATGGATGATTAGTTAGTCTAATAATTTGTTCAACTTCACTGCCCATTTCATACAGTTCTCTTTGTATGTCTGCTATATCGCCTATTGCTGAAACACCTACACCTCTTATTGGACTTCTTTGTGCGTATACAGGAACAGCAGGTATTCTTCCTAACATATTAGGAGTAGTGCTTACCAAGCCGCCTGTTTTGGCCTGTCCATCTACAAGGTATACGTTTACTTCTTCTGGTGTATATTCTCTAATGTATTGTTTGTTCTCAACTATTTCTTCTTTTACTTTTAGATATGATAGTGTATAAAGACCATTTGCTTGTCTTGAATATTCCCAATCTAAAACATTGTCCGGTGTAAACATAGAAACATAAGGACGTATATCCTGTTCTAGTTCTTCTGCTCGTGTGCCAACCTGTATGCTTGGCTTGTCAATGATTACCCAAACATTACCATATACCATGCTTAAGGCACTCATCTCTCTAATGAAACTATCAAAACTTCTTCCGTCTAGGTCAGCATCTTTCATAAATGCGTTTATGCCTGGCGCATTTTCCAAGTTGCCCAAATCTCTTTTTACGTCTTTTCTAAACAAGAATGAGTTGTATATTCCAACAATGCTTTTTACATGATTGTCTAGGCCTATTTGTCTTAATCTTTTTTCGTAATCATCTCTTGATTCGTAATGATATGGTTCTAAGTATCTGCCTAAGAAATACTCATAACCACCTGTGTATGAATCACCTAAGAACTGCCAGCGGTTGAGATAATGTTTGAAGGCATCATGCGCCTCAACAATATAATCAACGGCATAACGCTTATCACCCTTAATGACTCTGTCTCTAATAGATGGCATTATCTCCAACTCCTTGTTTTGTTATTTGAACCTGAAAATGTCCATCTCTGCGGTGTTGATGTTTCATAGTCAGTGCGGATTGGATATAGGTAGTCTACGAGATAACCTACTGCGTCCCCCATATGATCCAAATCTCCATCCTTGTCAATAACGGATGTTCCCGGTTTATATACTATACGTTCTAATGAACTTATAATTTGTTTACACTTAGGATCAACAAATAAACTTGGTGTTCCTTTTGTGTTTAGTAATTTTGCGTTCACGGCGTTTACTCTGTCTCTAACAGGAGTATGGTTATTTCTATATAGAACGCGAAAACCTGCGTTTTGTAATATTGATATATCTGTTCTTCCACCTGCTGATGTTTTTCTTTGTCTGCCAGCAGGATCAGGATACATTATAATTCTTGATTTAGGATAGCGTCTTTTTATTTCATCTGCTACTTCATCAGTGTTGGAACCATTCATTACTATTTCATCTATGAAATGTATTTCATTGCCTTCTATAACACTAATTGAACAAGACATAGGATCAATGTTAAAGTCAATGCCACAATGTAATTCATGTAATGAATATTCATTTGCTTTTTTAACAGTATAGTCTCTATTAAAGTTGTAGTATACCACGCCTGAGTATGTGTTAAATGTTGCGAGATATTCTTGTTCAAATGTTTTTAAATCCATATCTCTCTTTGCCTGTTCTATTTCATCTTCAGGAACTTGTCCACCTTCTATTGTTGTAAATGTGTGTGCCGCCCAATCATTTGTGTCTTGTGCCATTGTATACATTTCGTGACTGAAACTGCCAACGCCTCTTGGAGTTCCAATGAACAATGCTCTACCACCTTTGTCAGATAGTGTAGGTCTTAAAACTTCTGTCCATGTTCTTTTGTCTATGTCTTGAAACTCGTCCATTACAATAAAGTCTAATCCAACACCTCTTAAACTGTCTGGATTATCAGCACCTTTTAAATATATTGTGCTACCATTTTTTAATCTTAATTTTAATTCTGCTTCATTGCTTTGATCAATCCAACGTAGTTCTTTTAGTTTGCTTTTTAATTGATCCCAAACAATGTTCTTTGCCATTCTATAACTTGGAGCAACATATTGAACTTGGCTGTGTGGTATAGATGCGGCTCTTGCCAACTCACGCATACTAACGTGGGTTTTGCCAAAACGTCTACCGCATACTGAAACAACGAAGCGGTTGTCTTTGGCGCTATCACATATTTGTTTTTGTGCTTGGCTCAATGGCATATCAATCTTCCCATGGTAGCGGTGTAGTGTTCTGCGTATCTTCTGGTGCGTCTTTCATACCTAAATATTGTTTACTTAGGAATATTTGTATACGGGTATCACCATTCATAGCCTTTTCCCACATCGCCCTTCTTAGGCTTTGCTTACCTGTTTCCTTACCTTTTTCTAAAAGGCTTTTAAATCTTTTTCTTAATGTTGTTACAGTTGTTCCAACTACTTCTGCTATCTCTTGGTCAGAACACTGGATACAGGCCAATCTATAAACGAGATCTCTATCTATAGTTTTGTATCTTTTGTTTGTTTGTTTTTGTTCACTCATTACGCCTGTCTCTCTACGACTTTGATTCTAAAATTACGACTGTCTTTAAGTCCTTGGTTTGTAGTAATTTTGTATTCTACATTATAAATGTTGCCTGCTGTGCCGCCTGAGATTCTTGCTGTTACAATATAAGATGTGTTTGTTGATGAGTCTATTGTTAATGCCGCTGAGTCGCCTGAAATTGTTTGTGCTGTGACTGTAATTGCTGAAATGGTATTGCTACTTGGCATCCAGTTGGTCCAGTCTAATGAATAATCCAATACTGCGAATGGATCTTTTTCAATGAATACTCCAACCCTGTCTTGTTGAAATCCTGTTATAGTATGTGCCATTAACTTTCTCTCCTATCTAGCGGATTTCCAATAACTTCTGTAAGTTTATGGGGTTGGACAACCAGTTGTCTTGTTTCGCTATCAATAGCATAGTTTCTAGTTTCTTCTTGTATACTATTTACACGATTTTCTTGATTTACACTAAATTTGCGAGATTCTGGCTGTATTACGAGTGTTCTTGACTCAGAATCTATATGGTAAACCCTAAATGGATCTATTATGTAAATTGATAAGGCGCCTAATACCGTGTTGAATGCCGTAAAGGTTTCATCCATGCCACGTATCATACCGCCTGTTGCTGACAAGTTGGCTGTTACGTTTGCCGCAATTGGTGTTGATGTTCTAGTTCCAGAGCCTGCTGAAACCAATTGGTTTGTTGCTGTAAGTGTTGCCTTGCCTTCTACTGTTGTTCTAGCAACAATGCTGGCTGTAGATGTTAGTGTAGCATCTCCTCTTACCAATACTATCGCTGTGGCTGATAGTGCCACTTGGCTTGCCTTTAATACTATACCACCAACAGTTCTTTCACCAACTACTAATAAAGCAGGTTGAACTGTTATCGAACTAGAAGTGTTTCTTATTCTATTAACACTTGAAGCCAACGCACCAGCAGAAGCCTTAAGAACTATGCCCTGTCTAGTCCTTACGCCCTCTACTACTACTGATGCTTGACTTAAGATACTAGACACACCTTGTCTAGTTCTTACTCCGTTCGCGACTACGGAGAAGTTTGAAGAAGCAGAACTTGTGCTTCTAATTGTGTTAGCAGTTGTAATTGATGCTGTAAATGTTGCCTGGACGTCTCTAGCGACACCTGTTTTACGTCTTACTCCATCTACAACAAAACCTTTCCAACGTTCTTGCGTAGGATTTTGCCATGTATTCATGTTTTGCCATGAAGTGCCTCCTACGTTTGCTAATAGTGATGCTGAAGTGTTTCTTGTTCTTTTGGCAACAACATTCATTGTTGCTGTTGCTGTAATTGTTGTTGTTGCTTTTCTTACACGAACAGCATTTGATGTAACAACAATTTGTGAAGATGCTGTTGTGCTACCTTCACGTATTCTTACGCCGTTTGTTGTTTGTGTTGCTGTTGATGTTAATGATATAGGCCTCGTTATATCAGTGGCACTTCCTGCGTCCACTGACATCGTGGCTGTAGATGTTATATTTGCCTCTCCAAGTTTTATGCCTGATACATATCCAGACGCAACGTAGCCGTCTGAATCTGTGCCTACATAACCTGTGGCAATATAATCATCAGCAATATAACTAGGATCATTAACATACTGTGTCACTTGGGATGCTCCCTACTCAGTGACTTATGCCAAAGATATAGTCAAATTGCCTGCTGTGATTTGAAAGGTATCGTCTGTAAGTATTTCTCTGGCTGTAGACAATGCTCCATAATATAAAACATTACCCGCACCTGCTGAATCACTTGTTGAATTAGTGTCCATTACAGCAACGTGAGTAACCGTTCCATACCCTGCTGTTGCTGTTGGGAATGTTACGTTTCCTGAGTTGCTTACTGATCCATTTGAAATTGCGCCAAATGTTACACTTTGCCTTACGTAGGCTGTTCCTGATCCTGATACTTCGTTAGTTAATATACCTGCTTCTAGGTTTTCTGCTGTTCCACCTGTTGAATCCGCACTTGTGAAAAGTGCTACGAATACTGTAGAAGGAGCAGATGTTGATGTAGAATTTGCTTTTAACCAAAAGTCTAAAGTTCTATCTTCAACGTAGTTTGATGCCGCTGACATAATTTGTTCTCCTTATAAGGTTTTTTTGTCTGTTATAACAGTAGTATTTATGGTAAATCGCATATAAGATATAGTAACACTAAAATTTGACTATCTCTATCCAAGACTGTGGAAGCCTTGTTACC
>MDTB01141916.1_pt1 | contig 15041 bp, 13 predicted proteins | sample 811161 | NCBI WGS metagenome assembly MDTB01 (sample SAMN05326650, study PRJNA326480) | marine metagenome | isolation source: seawater | place: Mediterranean Sea | collected 2009
ATTCCAAAAACTTTTTGCTTTTTGGAAGAATTTTTTAATACTTGGATTAGATTTTTCATTTTCAATTTTTCTAAATCTTTCAAGTAAGTCTTTTTGTTCCTTATTAAGATACACTGGCACCTCTGTTTTAACTTGCACATATAAGTCTCCAAAATCTCCTCTACGCATAAATGGCATGCCTTTACCTTTTAATCTAAATTGTTTTCCATCTTGTGTACCATCTGGTATTTTTATTTTAGCTTTTTTTCCATCAATTGTTGGTATTTCTATAGTAGTACCAAGAGCCGCATCAGCAATAGATATTGGGAATTCAAAAAATAGATTTACATCAGATCTTTTAAAAAGATCATGAGACTTAACATTAATAAATAAGTATAAGTCTCCACTAGTGCCACCTCGAGTTCCAGCTTCACCTTTTCCAGCCAATCTAATTCTTGTTCCATCATCTACACCTTTTGGAATAGAAACTGATATCTTTTTTGATGTTTGTTTATTTCCTTGTCCGCTACAGTCTGTACATGGGTTAGTTATTTCTTCTCCACTTCCAGCGCATTGAGGACACGTTTGTTGAACAGTAAAAAAGCCTTGGTTTGAACGCACTCTTCCATTTCCACCACAATAAGTACATCTATCTGGACTTGAGCCAGGTTTTGAACCATTTCCTTTGCAAGTATTACATTTTTCAGAAGTTGAAAATTGAATATTTTGTTTTTTCCCTGAGTAAGCCTCTTCTAGAGTTATTGATAAATCATACCTGAGATCCGATCCTCTGTTATTAGAACTTCTCCCTCTAGCGCCTCGTCTTCCACCTCCAAAGTCTCCAAAAAAATCCTCAAAAATATCAGAAAAGTCTGCGCCGCTGAAACCACCAAATCCTCCAAAACCACCTTGGCCACCACCATTTTCGAATGCAGCATGACCAAAATTATCATAATTTTCTTTTTTTGATTTATCTGAAAGAACTCCGTAAGCCTCACTAGCTTCTTTAAATTTATCCTCGGCACTTTTGTCTCCAGGATTTTTATCTGGATGATATTTTACTGCTAATTTTCTGTAAGCTGATTTAAGATCTTCTGGACTAGCATTTTTTCCAACACCAAGGACATCATAATAATCTCTTTTAGCCATTTATATAATCTGGACAAACAGATGTCAGTTAAGCGCTTTTTTCTTTATTTTCGTCTTTTACTTCTTCAAAATCCGCATCAACAACATTATCGTCCTTTTTTTCCTTTTCATCATTTCCGCCATCTTTTTTATCAGAATCTGGTTTTGCACTTTGTTGTGATTTATAAATAGCCTCTCCAAGTTTCATTGAAGATTGGACTAATGTTTCAGTTTTTTTCTTTATATCTTCGATATCATCGCCTTTTAAGGCCTCTTTAAGAGCACTTGAACCATCCTCAATTGCTTTTTTTTCAGCATCTGAAATTTTGGATCCATGCTCCTTTAGATTTTTTTCTGTTGAATGAATTAAAGTATCAGCTTGATTTCTTACATCAACCGACTCTCTTTTTTTCTTATCAGCTTCTTTATTTGCTTCAGCATCTTTGACCATTTTTTCAATTTCATCATCACTCAAACCACCAGATGCTTGAATCTGAATTTTTTGTTCTTTGCCAGTACCTTTGTCTTTAGCTGAGACATTAACAATACCGTTAGCATCTATATCAAAAGTAACCTCAATTTGTGGAACTCCTCTAGGCGCTGGAGCAATTCCAACAAGTTCAAAATTTCCAAGTGCTTTGTTATCAGTTGCCATTTCTCTTTCACCTTGAAGAACTCTTATTGAAACTGCAGGCTGATTATCTTCTGCTGTAGAAAATACTTGACTTTTTTTGGTTGGAATAGTCGTATTTTTTTCAATTAATTTTGTAGATACTCCTCCAAGTGTCTCAATTCCCAATGACAATGGTGTAACATCTAATAAAAGAACATCTTTTACATCACCTTGTAGCACACCAGCTTGAATAGCAGCACCCATTGCAACTACTTCATCTGGGTTAACACTTTTATTAGGCTCTTTACCAAAAAAATTTTTAACTTCATTTATAACTTTAGGCATTCTAGTCATACCACCAACCATAACTACTTCATCAATCTCACTTGCTGAAATTCCTGCATCTTTAAGTGCAGTTTTACAAGGTGGAATTGTTCTTGCGATTAAATCTTCAACTAAAGCTTCGAGTTTAGCTCTAGTCATTTTTAAATTAATGTGTTTTGGTCCAGTTTTATCAGCTGTTATAAATGGTAGATTTATATCAGTTTGTTCTGCAGCAGATAATTCAATCTTTGCTTTTTCTGCTGACTCTTTTAATCTTTGAAGTGCAAGTTTATCAGATTTTAAATCAATACCACTATCCTTTTTAAATTCAGAAATTAAATACTCCACAACAGCATTGTCAAAATCCTCACCACCTAAAAATGTATCACCATTAGTTGACTTAACTTCAAATACACCGTCTCCTAATTCAAGAATAGAGACATCGAATGTACCTCCACCCAAATCGTAGACAGCAATTTTCTTATTTTGTTTTTTATCTAATCCATATGCTAATGAAGCAGCGGTTGGTTCATTAATTATTCTTAAAACTTCTAAACCAGCAATTTTACCAGCATCTTTAGTTGCTTGTCTTTGAGCATCATTAAAATATGCAGGGACTGTTATTACTGCTTTTGTTACAGCTTGACCTAAATATTTTTCAGCGGTTTCTTTCATTTTTTGAAGAATAAAAGCTGAAATTTGTGATGGTGAATATTTTTCTCCTTTAGCCTCAATCCAGGCATCACCTTTATCAGAATTTACAATTTTAAAAGGTGCAGCCTCAATATCTTTTTTTACTGTAGGATCTTCAAAATTTCTTCCAATCAATCTCTTGACCGCAAATATAGTATTCTCTGGATTTGTTACAGCTTGTCTTTTAGCTGGTTGTCCAATCAATTTTTCCTTATCATCTGTAAAAGCTACAACAGAAGGAGTTGTTCTGGCTCCCTCAGCATTTTCTAATACTTTGGCTTGGCTACCTTCCATAATGGCAACGCAAGAATTTGTTGTTCCTAAATCTATTCCAATTATTTTACTCATAATAAACGTCTCTCTACTTCCATATAGGGGTTAAATTCAAATCTACAAGTTGGTACAATCATTATTAATTCTTTGAATTTTCTTTATTTTCCTCGTTTTTTTTATCTTGATCTTCAGTTTTTTTCGAAACAGCTACTAATGCAGGTCTCAAAAGTCGATCTTTTATGGTAAATCCTTTTTGGATTTCTTGAACAATTATTCCTGGCTCTTTACTAGCATCTTCAATTTCCATCATGGCTTGGTGAAAATTAGGGTCTAATTTTTTATTTAAGCTATCAATAGGTATAATATTATTTTTTTGAAAGGTAGAAAGTAAATCTTTATTTATGATATCAAAATGTTCTAAAGTTTTTTTAAGAGCATCAGAACTTTTTAAAGTTTCATCATTTTGCAAAATTTGTTTAGATCTTTCAAGGTTGTCAATTAAATTTAAAGCCTCTTTTGCAAAAGAAAAACCTCCATATTCAAATGCTTCTTCCTTTTCTTTTTCAAATCTTCTTCTTTGATTTTCCATCTCAGCAAATGTTCTTGCTAATTTATCTTCTAATTCTAAAATTTTTTCTTCAGGATTTTTTTCTTCTATTTCTTTTTTAGATTCTTCTTGATTGTCAGATAAATTATTATCTTCTTTACTTACAACTTCATCATCTTCTACTTTTTCAGCAGATTGTTTTTCATCAGTTTCGTTTTGCTCTTTTTCCATAGAGATTTATATGGTAAGAAAATTCAAAATTTCTAGATGCAAAATAAAAAAATTAAAAAGTTACTTATTGGGACTAATAATAAAGGAAAACTCAATGAAATTAGGGATTTAATTCCTAAATATGTAGAAACTCTCTCAGTATCATCATTTAAATTAAAAAGCCCAATTGAAAGTGGCAAGACTTTTGAGCAAAACTCTGTGATAAAATCAAAATATTTTTCCAAAAAAACAAATTTAATTTGTCTAGCTGATGATTCGGGAATAGAGATTGATCTGTTAAATAAAAGACCTGGTATTTATTCTGCTAGATGGGGTGGTAAAAATTCAGATTTTAAAAAAGCAATAAAAAAAGTTTATAGGGAATTAAATCAAGTAGACAAGACTTGGAGAAACAAAAAAATTAAAGCACGATTTGTTTGTGCGTTGACAATAAGTTATCTTAATAAAATAATTATTAAGTCAGTAGGTATAATTGAAGGAAGAATTTCAGATAAACCTAAAGGCAAAAATGGTTTTGGTTATGATCCTATTTTTATTCCAAATAATAAGAGAAAAACTTTTGGAGAAATGAAATATTCTGTGAAATATAAAATAGATCACAGATATAAGGCATTTAAAAAGATTAAAAAATTTTTTTAATTTTATTATCATTAACTTGATAAAAATTTAATCTATGATTAATTTTGTTATCTTGAATATCAAAAACTCCAATTTTTCCTTTGAAAGAATTTTTTTTCTTAAATAATTTTTCTATTTCTGAAATATCATTATTAATTGAGAGAAAATATATTAAACCAACTAGATCATAGCTTAGTAAAGCCAGGTGATTTGGTTTTTCTTTAAATTTTTTTTTAAATTTTGTCTCAAAAATTTCTAAATTTTTAAGATTTACTGATGGATAATATAAAGGTTGTAAAGTTTTTTCTTTTAAAAAACTTTTATCAAACCACTGGTTAAAAGTTATAATAAATTTTTTTGTTGGCAAAACATCTGTATATAATAAGGAGGTAATTACACTTTTTAAACTTTCATCAAAGTCAGAAATAATAATTGAATCGAATTTTAAATTTCCAATGGTGTATCTTTTTTTTAATTTTTCAACTCTTCTCTTAATATCAGATTCTGATAAATCAGAATTTTCTATTCTCTTGATTTCATCAGCAAGATTTTGCTTTCTCACTTTGTAATTAGTTATTTTCTCTATTTGTTTTGTTAATTTAGTAGGGTCTGAATCATATATGTGATGTTTATCAATTTTGATTTTTGATTCTTTTATGGCTTTCTTAATTTCATTTTCGTAATCTCTCTGCGGTGTTAAGAAGATTGTTTTATTAATTTCATTTATTTCTAAAAATTTTTTAATAGTATTTATTTGGGATGTAGCATTAATTCCTGTACTAATTACATTGTTAGGTAAATCCAATGTTTTATTTGTTAAAGATAAAAAGTTAATATTTTCAATTTCATCTAAATAGACTAAATTTTTTTGAAAGACAGGACCTATCACAATATTAATATTCATTTCCTGAAATTCTTTTGCTGAAACAAGTGTTTGAGTTGGGTTAGACTTTGAATCTTTAGGATAAATTTCGAGGTTATTAGTTCCTATATCCTGAATTGCCATTCGTATTGCTTTGATAATTGATTCTCCAATATCTTTATTGTCTCCAGACAGTGGAACCAAAATGCCAATTTTGATTTTTTTGTCCTCTGAATTAACATTTGTGTATGTTAAAAAGAAAATTAATAGAATAGAAAACAACGTTTTTAAAATTTTATTCATTTTAATTATATTATATAATTGAAATTACAATTATGGTTGTAAATTTTAAATCTCCTAATAAAGAATTTAAACAAGGATTATATATAGTATCCACTCCAATTGGCAATTTAGAGGATATTACTTTAAGAGCTATCAATATTCTTAAAAGTTCAGATTATATTTTATGTGAAGATACAAGGGTTTCTCAAATTTTATTTAAAAAATATGGAATTGGCTCAAAATTAATATCTAATCACAAGTTTAACGAGAGAAAAAATTTATCAAAAGTAATTAGATTATTAAAATCTGGATCAATAATTTCTTTAGTTTCAGATGCAGGGACTCCAAGTATTTCAGATCCTGGCTCAATTTTAATTAAAGAATGTGTGGTAAATGATATTCAAATCATACCTATACCCGGACCATCCGCTGTAGCTACCGCAATATCTGTAAGCGGTTTTTCAGAAAAATTTTTCTTCTATGGATTTCTTCCTGAAAAAGTGAAAATATTAAAAGAGGATTTAAGTAAGTTATCCCAATTAAATTCATCACTAGTGTTTTTTGTATCACCCAAAAAAATTAATAAGATTATTCAATATTTAAAAGAACACTTTTCTGGAAGAAAGATTTTAATTTGTAGAGAAATTACAAAATTCTATGAGGAATTTTTAAGATTAGATATAGACCAATTGCATGTATTTGATAAAGAGCCTAAAGGAGAATTAACTGTAGTCATATCGGAGAAAATTGAGGGTCAAAAAGACTCTCAAAAATTAAATGAATCAGATAAAAGAGTAATAAAAAAAATGATAAATAAATTTAGTGTTAAAGAAATTATTAATATAATTACTTTAAATAAAAAAATTCCAAAAAAAGAAATCTACAACTACTGTTTAATGCACAAAAAATGAAAATTAAAATAATAAAATTTGTAATTATTTGTCTGTTTCTAAATAGTTGCGCAGGTGTTTCCTCTAAAGGAATATTTGGTACTGGAGTAAGTGTTGCTTTGGATCCAAGATCAGTAGGCACACAGATAGATGATTCGATTATGCAAAAAAATTTATCTACAAGAATTCTTTTGCTAGATAAAAAATATTTATTAAATGTAAAATCAAAAGTTTTAGATGGAAGAATATTTTTAACGGGTAAAGTTGATAATGTCGAAGAAAAACTTCAAATAACTAAGATGGCTTGGGAAACGAATGGAGCTAGATCTGTAAGAAATGATATTAGGGTAAAAGAAAAATTTAATTTAAAGCAATCTACTAAAGATATTTTAATTACATCTCAATTGAGAACAGCTTTAATTTTGAATAAAAATATAAAAGCTACAAACTATCAAATTGATACGTATAAAAAGAAAATTTATATTTATGGAATTTCACTGACACTCGACGAAAAAAAAGAAGTATTGAGTGAGGCAGAGCAAATATTAGATGTTCAAGGGGTAGTCGCAAGTATTTTGTTAGTGGATGATTTGAGGATACAAAAAAACTAACCTTTTTTGTAATCAATAACATCAGCTGAATAGGCAGCTATTGATGCTAGGTTTAAAATTTCTGACGTCGAACTTCTTAATGGAGCAATCTCAATTGGTAATCCTAAACCTATTAATAAAGGACCAATTACCTTTACATTACTTAAAGTTTTCATCATTTTATAAGAAATAGCAGCACTGTGTTGACCAGGCATAATTAAAATATTTGCATTACCAACTATTTTTGAAAATGGATAAAGATTTTTGTATTCATCATCAAGAGCTACGTCTGGCTGCATATCTCCATCAAATTCAAAATTTACATTTTTTTCTTTTAAAATTTCAACAGCTTTTTTAATATGTTTTGTTCTACTAGTTAGAGGTTGACCAAATGTTGAGTGAGATACAAAAGCAACTTTAGGGTCAAAACCAAATAATCTTACAACACGGGCAGCAGAAATAGCTATTTCAGCTAGTTGTTCAGAACTTGGATATTCATGAACACTTGTATCACCAACAAATATTGTTTTTCCTTTATGGACAACTAAATTCAAGCCAAACATAATTTCATCTTTTCTAGCATCTACTACTTGTTTAATTTTTTCTAATGATGAACCAAATCTTCTTGTGTTGCCTGTTACTGCTCCGTCTGCATCACCACAAGCAACCATGCATGATGCCCACACTACTCTGTCATTTCTTACTAATCTATCACAATCCCATTCTAATAAACCTTGTTCTCTCTGAAGTTTTTCAAATAAATATTTTACATACTTTTCTCTTTTTTGGGTGTCTTTTGAGTTGGTAATTTCGATATCAAAATTTTCATTGTAACCAATTTTTTTAATCTGTTCTTTGATTTTTTCTTTTTTTCCAATTAGAACTGGAGTTCCAAGTTTTGAATTTTTGAATGCAATAGCCGCTTTTAAAGTATTTTCATCTTCCCCATCTGCAAAAACAATTTTTTTGTGATTTTTTTTTATATAACTGTTTATACCTTGCATGATAGTGACAGTAGGATCTAATCTTTGTTTTAATTCTTCATGGTAAATTTCAAAATTTTCAATTTTTTTTCTAGCCACACCAGAGTCTATCGCAGCTTTAGCAACAGCTGATGGGATTATACTTATTAATCTTGGGTCAAAAGTAGATGGAATGATATAATCTTTACCATAATGTGGTCTCTCTCCACCCATAGCCGCAACAACTTCATCGGGAACATCTTCCCTTGCAAGTTTTGCTATTGCGTTAGCAGCAGCAACTTTCATTTCCTCATTTATTGTTCTAGACCTTACGTCAAGAGCTCCACGAAAAACATAGGGAAAACCAATTAAATTATTAACTTGATTTGGATAATCAGATCTTCCTGTTGCTATAATCGCATCGTCTCTTACCTCTTCAACTTCTTCTGGAGTAATTTCAGGATCTGGATTTGCACATGCAAATATAATTGGATTTTTAGACATTTTTTTTACCATATCTTTTGTTAAAGCACCTTTCGCGGATAAACCCAAAAAGACATCTGCATTTTCTATCGCATCATTTAAAGTTCTATTTTTAGTATCAATCGCATGTCCAGATTTCCATTGGTTTAGTTTTTCTCTTCCTTTATAAATAACTCCTTTCCGGTCAACCATAGTAATATTTTTTTGTGGTACACCATTATTTTTAAACAAATTTGCACATGCCATTGCTGATGCACCAGCTCCATTAACAACAATTTTAATTTTTTTTATAGATTTACCAGTAATATCAAGAGCATTAATTAGTGCGGCTGTCGTAATAATAGCAGTCCCATGTTGATCATCATGAAAAATAGGTATATCTAAAATTTCTTTGAGTCTTTCCTCAATAATAAAACAGTCAGGCGCAGCAATATCCTCTAAATTAATTCCACCAAATGAAGGTGCAAAATTTTTAATTGAATTAATTATTTCATCTGGATCACTAGAATCAATTTCTAAATCAATTGAATCAATATCAGCAAATCTTTTAAACAAGACTGCTTTGCCTTCCATAACAGGTTTAGATGCAAGAGCACCTAAATTACCCATCCCTAAAATTGCTGATCCATTACTTATTACAGCAACAAGATTTCCTTTACTTGTATAATCGTAAGCTGCATCAGGATTTTCACTAATTTTTTTTACTGGAACTGCTACCCCAGGAGAATATGCTAAAGCAAGATCACGTTTAGTGATCATACTTTTTGAGGCCACAATTTCTATCTTGCCAGGCTTCTTGTGACTATGAAATTCCAGAGCCTCTTTATCTGTATAGTGATCTACTTTTGTTTTTTTCATTTATGCTAATTAGGTGTACAAATAGGGTAAAATTAAGACTAATATGATTTATGAACATAATTAAGTCAACAGGGACTTTTGGTTTTTATACTATAATCAGCAGAATACTGGGTTATTTGAGAGATGTTTTAATTGCAATTTTTCTTGGTACAAGTTTTTTGGCGGATGCTTTTTTTGTAGCATTCAGAATCCCCAATACATTTAGAAGATTATTTGCTGAAGGAACATTTAACGCAGCATTTATTCCAAGCTATACATCAGAGCTTATAAAAGGAAAATTCAAATCAAACCAATTTGCAAATGAGATTTTTAATTTATTATTTTTAGGATTGTTATCTATAGTTTTTATCGCAGAAATTTTCATGCCATATGTTGTTAGCTTTATAGCTCCTGGTTTTGTGGAAAATAGTTCAAAAATTTTAATTGCCACTGAATTAACAAGAATTACTTTTCCATTTCTGTTATTTGTATCATTAGCATCCTTTTTTGCAGCGATACTAAATTCTCACAATAAATTTGCAGCAGCTTCTGCAGCACCGATTATTTTAAATATAATCTTAGTTGGAGTTCTTTTGCTTGGAAAGTATCTAGGTGAGGAAATTATTTATTACCTTTCTTATGGGGTTTCAATAGCTGGATTTTTACAATTAATTTTTCTGTATAGGTATGTAAAAAATTATTACTCATTAAAATTCAATTTTAAAATAAAGATAAATAAAAAAGTAAAAATTTTTTTTAAAAAACTTCTCCCTAGTGTATTTTCTTCAGGAGTCACGCAAATAAATATATTAGTGGGCACCATTATTGCATCTTTTCAAGCTAGTGCTGTTTCGTATTTATATTATGCTGATAGAATTTATCAAATAAATTTAGCAATCGCAGGTATAGCTATTGGTGTCGTTATTTTGCCTCAACTTTCTAAACATATTTATATGAATAAAAAAAGTAAAATTTTACAAATCCAAAATAAAGCATTGGAATTAAGTATGTTTTTAAGTCTACCAGCATCCGTCGCGTTACTCGTAGGTTCAGAAGAAATTATTTCTGCACTATTTGGATATGGTTCTTTTAATTCTGAAGCAGTGTCAAATTCAGCTAAAGCACTATATTATTTTGGTTTGGGTCTGCCGGCTTTTGCTTTAATAAAAGTTTTTTCAACATTTTTTTTTGCGAATAACGATACCAAAACACCTTTTTATATTTCATTAATTTCTGTTATTTTGAATATTTTAATAAGTGTTTATTATTTTAAAAGTATTGGTTTTATAATAATTCCAATTGCTACAACAATTTCATCATGGTTTAACGCAATAATGTTATTTATCTATCTAAAAAGTAGAAATTTATTTGAATTTAATAAAATATTTTTAATAAAATTTTTAAAGATAATTTTTAGTTCAATAAGCATGGGGATATTATTTTATTATTTGACTATAATTTTTGATAATCAACTTATCTATGACTATAGTTTCAAATCATTTTATTTAGTTTTTTCAGTTTTATTAAGTTTGATTTTCTATTTATTGATATCATATTTTATGAAAGCTTTTAATTACACAGATCTTCAACTAAAGTATTAATTATGGAAAAAAAAATTTTTTCAGGTGTCCAGCCTACCGGCAATCTCCATTTAGGAAATTACTTAGGTGCAATCAAAAATTTTGTTAATTTGAATAACGATAATAGTAACAATTGTATTTTTTGTGTTGTTGATCTTCATGCAATTACAGTTAGTCAAGATCCTAAAGAGCTAAGAAATAATATTAGAGAAACAGTGGCTACTTTTTTAGCAAGTGGAATTAGTCCAAAAAAAAGTATCATTTTTAATCAATCTCAAGTTAGAGCTCATTCAGAAGCAGCATGGATATTAAGTTGTGTAGCTAGAATGGGGTGGTTAAATAGAATGACTCAATTTAAGGAAAAGGCAGGAAAAGATAAAGAAAAAGCAAGCATTGGTCTTTACTCATACCCAGTATTAATGGCTGCAGATATATTATTATATGATTCAACTCATGTGCCTGTTGGTGACGATCAAAAACAACATTTAGAGCTTTGTAGAGATATAGCCCAAAAGTTCAATAATGATTTTAAAGTTGAGAATTTTTTTAAAATCCCAGAACCATTAATCCAAAAACAATTTTCAAGAATTATGAGTCTTAAAGATGGTTCCAAAAAAATGAGTAAATCAGAATTATCTGATTTAAGCAGAATTAACCTTACTGATGAAAAAGATCAAATTGTAAATAAGATTAAAAAAGCAAAAACAGATCCATTACCAATGCCAACAGTAATTGAAGAACTTGATAAAAGATTGGAGGCTAAAAATTTAATTGGTATTTATTCGAGTCTTACTGGTTTAACATTAGAAAAAACTTTAAGTGAATTTTCAGGAAAAAATTTTTCTGAATTTAAGGATAAATTATCTCAAGTAGTGGTTGAAAAGATTAGCCCCATTTCAGTTGAAATAAAAAAACTAATAGATGAAAAGGAATATTTAGACAAAATTCTTCTAGAAGGCTCTCAAAAAGCAAATGATATTGCATCCAAAAAGATAAAAAAAGTTCACGAAATATTAGGTTTTTAAAATATTTTTATTAACAAGTTTCATTTTTGGAATTATTGACTATATATAATTTATGTTCGTTCAAACCGAAAATACTCCAAACCCAAATTCTATAAAGTTTTTGCCTGGAAAAATTGTTTCTAATAATGGATCTTTTGAAATTACTAGAAAGGACGAAACAAATAATGAACTTGTGAGAAATATATTATCAGTAAACGGAGTTGAGGGTATTTTTTTGGGAAAAGATTTTATATCAATCAATAAATATGATGACACTTCTTGGGATGAAATAAAGCATGTCATTATTTCCTTAATAAATGATTTTTATTCTAGTGGAAAAGAATGCGTTATCGAAAAAAGTCTAAATGAAGATTTAAAAGATTTGAAAGAAATAGAAAAAAAGATTGTTAAATTATTAGACGATAAAATAAGACCTGCTGTTGCAAAAGATGGTGGAGATATTAAATTTAAAGAGTTTACTGACGGAGTGGTAAAAGTTCAGCTACAAGGAAGTTGTTCAGGGTGTCCAAGTTCCACAATGACTTTAAAGCAAGGTGTTCAAAATCTTCTATGTCATTACATTCCAGAAGTAAAAAGAGTTGAGGCAATTTAATATGCTTAAAAAGAAAACTTTTAAAATAAATTTTAAATATTTAAGATATTTAGATCATAAGGGATTAGGTGCTATTCCAAGATTTTTCATGAGTGCATTAATAGTTTTAACTTTATTTTATACAGCACCAATTATGATAAATAGTTTTAAAAACAAATCTAATGAATTTAAAAATAATTCTAAAGCAGTTTTGGCTTATACATTAAATAATAAAGGCAGCAACAATCAAGAAAAGAATGAAATACTTGATGAAAAGGATTTATTGAGAGATATCTTTAGCTTGAATGATCTAGAAACTGATACTGTAAGACTAAATGCTTCTACAATTAAACAATTGTTTGAGGACACAAATTATTCCTTAAAAGATGTTAGAGAAAAAAAATTAGTGAAACCAGTTGCTCTTACCTTGCTTCCTGCAGAAATTAAGATGATTGAGAACACCAAACAAAGAAAAGAATTTTTTATACAAATCGTTTTGCCACTAATTTTAGAAGAAAATAATAATATAAAATTAGATAGAAAAAGGCTTTTTAACATTATTAATAAGAGCAATAATTCTGAATTAGAAAAAAAATGGTTGAAAAAAAAATATAAACAATACGGCATCCCATCAAAAGATTTATCTACTTTGAAAATTAGGATGGATGAAATACCAGTTTCTTTAGCGATTGCTCAAGCAGCAAAAGAAACAGGTTGGGGAACTTCAAGATTTGCACAAGAAGGAAACGCATTGTTTGGACAATGGACATGGTCTGGTGAAGGCCTTAAACCCAAGGATGCAGATAAAGATCAAGGCCACAAAGTTATGAAATTTAATGTATTACAAGCTTCAGTAAGAGCTTATCAACGTAATTTAAATACACATTCCTCTTATAAAAATTTAAGAAAAGCAAGAGCAGAACTAAGAGATAAGGGAAAACCTCTTGATAGTTTAATTTTAGTAAAATATCTAAATGAATATGCTGAAACTGGAGAAAAATATGTCGATGTTTTGCAACAAATTATAAAACAAAATAATTTAAAAGACTTTGATGATGCTAAATTACTTCCCTCAAGCAAAGAACTTGAAAGTTTAATTTAATTTTTTTCTATAGTGAATTGAGTTCCAAACCATCGCCATTGGCCATTATCGTTTAATGAGCAATTTATTCTTCCTCTTCTTGGAATAAATTTTTCATCAAATTTAACTTTCATGAAATTATTATTAAAGATTAAATTTGTTTTTTTCCATTTTCCACCATCATTTGAAAAACAAGTAATGTTTTTAATATTCTTTTGTTCTTTAAAAAATTCTACAGTTAATTGTGGAGGATTAGTTTGTTGATTAATTTTCTTTTCCTCTGGCAAAATATTTTTATACTCAAGAGGAGCATAATTAATAACTGATTTAAATCTTTTTAAATCACCATATTTTTCATTAATAGGAAATCTTGGTAATTCATATTTGTCTTTATTTAAATCTATAACTCCAGAGTGTTGACCAAATGCCATCTTAAATTTGCCCGTAATATAATTTTTCATAAAACTTGAATACTCACCAAATGGATAAGAAAATATAGATGGAACATAACCTAACTTTTTCTTAAAAATAGTACTAGCAATTTCGATATCTTTTATAAAATCTTCATTAGTCATATCAATAAGATATTCATGAGTATGAGAATGATGACCAATTATTCCTAGTTCAGAATTTTCAATCTCTAGAATTTGATCCCAAGTCATATAACCATTTTTTCCAACTGGCTCTGTTGAAACAAATAAAATAAATGGGATTTGATTTTTTTTAAGATATGGCCAAGCTTCTTTATAGAAAGATTGAAATCCATCATCTATAGTGATTAAGATTTTTTTTTTATCTTTAATTCTATCAAATTCTTTTTCAAATAATTTTGGATTATAAAATTCATACTCAAGGTTTTTAATCATTTTCATTTGTTCATCAAAAATATTCATTCTAATATTTGTTGATGGATACTTATTTTCATTAAATCTATGATACATTAGAGATAAAACACCACTATCATTTGAAAATGATTTGCTATTATTTTCACCTGAACTAGAATTGTTCAAAAACGATAGTTGCAAAATGAACAAACTAATAATTGATGCTGCAAAAAATAAAATTTTTTTCATGATAGTCGCTAAAAATGATAATTATAGTATTACACATGAAAATACTAAAGTTAATTTTGATAAAATGACAATTTTAATAAATCAATTTTTAAATTCAAAAAATCTAAATATTGATGATGTTTCAAGTATTTATATAAACAGAGGTCCTGGCAGCTTTTCTGGTATTAGAAATTCACTCTGCACAATAAAAGGAATACATTTGGCTATGAATATTGATTATTATTGCTATAGTTTTGATGATTTTCAAGCTGAGGGTAAAATAAAATATGAAAATATTCCCAATCTATGCAATAAATTTGGTATTAAAAAAAATTTGATTAAACCTATTTATATAAGTTAAAATTAAATATGGCAGATACTATTGAACAAAAATGTTTATCAAAAGGTGTTAAACTAACA
>MDTB01167419.1_pt1 | contig 15041 bp, 15 predicted proteins | sample 811161 | NCBI WGS metagenome assembly MDTB01 (sample SAMN05326650, study PRJNA326480) | marine metagenome | isolation source: seawater | place: Mediterranean Sea | collected 2009
AGGCTCAGCATTTTCGAAGAGTACTGCGTATAGAGGTACTTCACTCTTCGGAGGCGACATAGTATCAAGTGGAACAATTGGTGCAAGATTTGGTTTAAGTGGGTCACTCACAAAATTAGCTGATGGAAACTCTTACATTGAAGCAGGCACTAATATGACAGTGACTTCTGCTTCAAATGGTTCAATTATTATTTCTTCTACAGCAGGCGGAATGACAGGATTCGTCCTGGAAGATAACGACGGTACAGAAGTCGACATTAACAATGCGAACGAAGTTAAGTTTGTTGAAGGGACTGGTATTGATATTAACTGGACAGATACCAGTAATGGTTCTGATGCAGATCCGTATGATATGACATTTACTGTTACGGGTTCAGCAACAGCAGCGCTGTACTCAGCAATGGGCCCGCATATGATCGTATCAGGTGCATACGGCGCTGAACCTAATCAGAATGGTGTTGTTGGAATGAAAGACGATGTGTCAGAAGCAGGAATATCAGGTTATTCTAACTTGCCGAACGGCCCAGTTGTAGCATTCCCTAATAATGCGGCAAAACCACCTGCGATGGCTTTAAGGCTAAACGTTCCTGAAAACGCTTCAACAGTGAGATTTGAAGTGTACGCAAAGAATCAAGCCGGTGGACAATCCGGAGAGGTTCAGTTCATGGTGGCAGGACGTCTCCACCCGGATGGTGAGCCTTTAGATGCAAGAAACAGTGCAGCAACTTCAGGTTTTTGGGTAAGAGACAATGTCGGCTCTGATGGATGGCAAGACCTGACTGCAAACCCATGGGATGCTGCGGCTTCTACGACTAATCAGCTTTTAACTGGAAGTACATTTAATCTCACAGATCTTGTAAATTCAGCTGATGGAGCAAAAGTCACAGGAGGATCTGTGATCGATATCGCAATTGCTCGAAATAGAACTGGAGACAATAGCGCTGATTATGGAACAACTAAGGATACTTTTTCTAACGTTGTCTTTGTCACTCACGTAAAAGCAGTATTTGGTTTCTAAAATTAATTTTTAATCTATTCACTCCCAGAGTATACTTTCAAGTATCATGGGAGCGAATACATGAATAGAAATTCTAATACGTTTGAAGAGTCTGATATTATTTTTGTGTCAGACATGTTTTCTGACGAGTATGGCGGAGGTGCAGAATTAACTACTGAAGCATTCTTTAAAACTAGTCCATACAAGACATTTAAGCTTAAATCTGAAGAACTGGATGAAAGTAAAATATCACAAGGCGTGCAAAAAACTTGGGTATTTTTTAATTTCAGGGGCATGAATCACAACTTAATTCCTGCTATGATTCAGAATCTTTACTTTTTCATAGTTGAATATGACTATAAGTTTTGCAAGTATAGATCTTTAGATCTCCACTTAAGAGAAGAAGGTGAGGAGTGTGATTGTCACAATAATCAAATTGGTAAGTTTATATCAACTTTTTATGCTGGTGCACAACACATGTTCCTTATGTCACATGCACAGAGAAACATTATTACTGAAAGATTCCCCTTTCTTACAGTAAATACTTCTGTGTTGAGTTCGGCTTTTGATGTCAAGACGTTAGAGCAGATAGACAAGCTTCATAACGAAAGGCTGAAAAACGGTCACAATGGAAAGCACGCTGTAGTTGACGGTAATTCATGGATTAAGGGTGTTGAGGAAACTTCTGAGTACTTAACTTCAAAAAATATAGACTTTGACGTACTAGGTGGCCTGTCTCACAGTGATCTCTTGAGGACGTTGTCTCAGTATGAGTGCTTGACATTTATGCCTTTGGGCGCAGATACTTGTCCAAGATTAGTTATCGAAGCTAAATTATTAGGTCTGGATCTAGAACTAAACGAAAATGTTCAACATGCAGAAGAAGAATGGTTTAATAGTTCTAGAGAAGAAATAGAAATGTATCTTCTAGATAGTCACAACAGATTCTGGGACAGGATAGAAGCACATGTTAATAGAGATATAACTCTAAGTGGTTACACACAAGCATACAACGTGATGGAAAGTTCATATCCATGGAGAGAATCCATCAAATCATTGCTGGGATTTTGTGATGAAGTCGTTGTCTTGGATGGTGGCTCTAATGATGGCACTTATGAGGAGTTGTTATCATGGTCTGAAGAAGAGCCAAAGCTAGTTGTAAATCAGCTTAAAAGAGACTGGAGTAACAAGCATTTTGCACTATTCAATGGCCAGCAAAAAGCCGCAGCAAGAACCCTATGCACGGGAGACTGGTGCTGGCAAGTAGATATTGACGAAGTTGTTCATGAAGAAGATTACTCAAAAGTTAAACCCTTGATTAGACAGATGCCAAAAGCAGTCAAGATTATATCTTTGCCTGTAACTGAATATTGGGGAGGATCTGAAAAAGTAAGAGCAGATATTAATCCGTGGAAGTGGAGAATTAGCAAGAACGATCCTCATATCACTCACGATGTTAATGCGCAACATAGAAGATATGATGAAGAAGGAAACCTATACTCGATTGGATCAGACGGTGATGATTACGTGCATACAGATAATTACACTATCTTACCTGACAGTAATTTTTATACTCCAGAACTTCATCAGGTAAGAATGGAAGCGCTAGGAGGAAATCAAGATGCACTTAAGGCTTATGAATTTTACATGAATAAGGTTGTTGAACAACTACCAGGTGTTCATCATTATTCTTGGTTTGACTTGAAGAGAAAAGTATATAGCTATAAAAATTTCTGGAGCAAACACTGGGCATCGCTATACAATAAGACAATCGATGACGTAGCAGAAAATAATATGTTTTTCGACAAACCTTGGTCTGAAGTTACAGATCAAGAAATAGAAGATATGTCAACAAGAATGAAAGAAGAAATGGGAGGTTGGGTTTTCCATTCAAGGATTGATTTTGATAAGCCTACACCCTGGATAAAGATAGAAAAAGGTCATCCAGGTATCATGAAAGACTGGATTGAGACTCACGAAGGAGACACAAAGTGAAAAAAGTAGTATTTATAAGCCCAATGTATAACGCAGCATCTCACTTAGAAGATCTTGTAAACTCCATGAGAGAACAGCGAAATGATAATTGGGAGCATATTATCATTGATGACATGTCTTCCGACGACAGCTACAATTTTGCGGTTAGTATCACAAAAGACGATAGTAGATTTTCTGTTATCAAAAACACGGAAAAGAGTTGGGCTCTTAAAAATGTCGTAAAACACGCAAGGTGTTTTCAAAACGAAGTTGATACAATAGTTGCAGTCATTGATGCTGACGACGCTCTATGCAATGAAAACACTGTAGATCTATTGCTTGATGCCTACAAAGATGACGAGGTTGACACTGTGTGGACAGCACACACTTGGGATATAAACGGCCTAAACGTCTCAAAAGAGTTACCCCAGCAGCCTCCTGTTAACCCTTATCAGTATCCTTGGGTATCTTCACACCTAAAGACCTGGAGAGCATCGCTAATGTCGTCCATATGCGATCAGAATTTTAAAAACTTAAGTGGTACATGGTTTAAGAGGGGATATGATCAAGCACTTTATCTTCCTCTCTTGTACCTCAGCAGAAATAGATTTTATTTAGACGAAATTTGCTATCTTTATAGAATTAATTCAAAAAGTGTTAAGGTTAGAGAGTGGAGCGAAAAAGATCAAATGGATACAGTGAGATTGGTGAGATCAAGAGGCTTTGTAAATGAGTGATATTAAAAAGATAGAAAAACCCTGGGGCTACGAAATATGCTGGGCTAACTGTGACAAGTATGCAGGAAAATTTCTACACATCAATCCGGAAAGCCGTTTAAGTCTTCAATATCATGACGTAAAAGAAGAAACTGTTTACGTTATGAAAGGAACACTTTTATTGTGGGAAAATGACAATGATGAAGAAGTTAAGCTTTTAAATCCAGGATCAGTCTATCACGTCAAGCCAGGAAAAATACATAGATTTGGTGCTGGAAATGAAAGTGTAATGCTTTGTGAGGTTAGTAGTCCTGAACTTGATGATGTTGTGAGACTATCTGATGATTACAAAAGATAAAATAAAAATACTAATGATCGGAAAGCCGGGTGGCAATCTAGTAAGAACTTATGAGTGGCACATAGAATCGTTAAACAGTGACGAAGAAGCTAGGTTTGAGGTTGACGATATACATACCGCTTCAGGTCAAATAGACATATCAAAGTATCATATTTTCTGGTTCTACGCAAAAGCTTTTCATCCTAGTCTTTATTATCAAATTAAAAATACAAGACCAGATGCAAAAATAATATGTGGTCCAAATATTCTCCTAGACAAGCCTGATGTCGGTCCGGCTGACGATTGGGATAGGTGGTACACAAAAGAGTGTCTACCGGATGTACATCTAGATCAAGTCTTATTTTATTCTAATCACGTTAAAAAATTTTTAAGCCCTGAAATGCAGAAAAGAGCTACTTGTTTAGATAAATGCATGAAAATAGATGATAGCTTTTATGATCCTGACCAGGAAAAAATATACGATTGTCTTTTGTATTCTAAAAAGCGCAGGTACGATAAAAATTTTGAACAATTTAGAAATAAGCTTATAAAGCTTTTAGACGATAATGGTATTACTTACTGTGAATTTAAATCAGGAAAATTTGGTTCTTATAAGAGAGAAGATTATTTTCAAGGTCTTAATAAATCAAAATGTACAATAAATCTAAGTTTAGACGAGTGCCCAGGAATATTAAACTATGAGTCAATGTTTTTTAACGTTCCTGTCATAGGGTCTAGACATAATGCACCTGTAAATTCTTCAGAATTTTTGTATGTTGAAGATACAGATAGAATGACTAGTACGTACCTTGAGAGAACTGACGACGCTGCCAAAAAATATTTTGCAAAGATAAAAGAATTTTTAAGAGGTGATATACCGGATACAGATCACAGATCTTTTATTAAAAAACATACTAGTTTTTCTGAGTACAACAATAGAGTTGACAACCTTCTGAGTAGTTTGTTATGATAGTTTATGTAAATAGAAAACATGTTTCTGGTCCTTGGGGTGGAGGAAACAGAACTATAAAATCTTTACACGAAGCCTTGTTGACAAGAGGCCACACACCTGTATACGAATTAGATGAAAATGTGGATATAGTGTACTGTCACGATCCAAGGCCAAATGATGAAGGTTTAAGGTACGAGCATTTTCTGTGGCTGAAGAAAAATCATAACATACCAATCTTTCAGAGAGTAGGCGACGTTTTTTATCATCGAGGTGAAGTATATACAAAATATTTGAAGGAGACGCTGTTCCATTCAGATCAAATTTCTTATATTACACCTTGGGCAGCTAAATTTTTAGGTCAACAAGTTGATAATAAAAAACATCTAGTTCATGAGCTCCGGCCACCAGCTTCTTTTTTTATTGATAAATTAAAAAAGACAAATGAAAAAGTCAAGATCATTACGCATCATTGGTCAACAAACCCACTTAAGGGTTTTGATTTCTACATGATGATTGATAAGCTTATAGAAAATTATGAGAATGTAGATTTTTATTACCTTGGTAGGAGACCAGATGACTTTTTACCAAAAAATATAAAAATTTTAAAAGTTGAAGACGAGCAAGGAGTGATATCACATCTTTCCGATTCAGATATCTACGTTACTGCATCAAAATTTGAAACAGGAGGAAATCATGTCGTAGAAGCCATGGCTTGTAAATTACCTGTTCTATACCACCTTGAAGGAGGAGGTATATGTGATCTTTCTAAAAATAATGGGTATGGATATTCTTCTATCGAAGAGTTCGACCATCAACTAACAAAGTTAATAAGTTTGTTAAGTAAAAATGAAACGACATTTCCCAACCTCGAAGGCACTCTAGAAGATGTATGCTTAGAATACGTCAAATGCATGGAAAACCTTGTCGAGGCTAAAGATTAATGAAAGTTTTTGTACTTGCGCCAAGAGAAGACTGGATATGCGACAGGTTAGCCTCGGAATGGAAAAAAGAGTATAATAATTTCGTTACAGAAAATATTGAAGATGCTAATGTCTTATGGCTGCTAGCCGGCTGGTGTTGGAATCATATCCACCCAAATATTTTGGCAACCAAAAAAGTTGTTTTAACTGTTCATCACATAGTGCCAGAAAAATTTGATCAGAGAAAATATCAGGAATTTGTGTTCAGAGATCAATTTGTAGATTTGTATCATGTTCCAAATTTAAAAACTGAGCAGCTTCTCAAGCAACTTACATCAAAACCAATAAAAGTCTTAAGTTACTGGCTCAACGATGAATTGTGGTATCAAGTAGACAAAAAAGAAGCAAGAAAAAGACTCGGAATAAGCGAAGATTACTTTTGCATATCTTCGATACAGCGAGATACCGAAGGCTATGATTTAAAAACACCTAAGCTTGAAAAAGGACCTGATTTGTTTTGTGACTATGTCATTACAAACAAGGCAAAATTTAAAAACTTGCATGTTCTCTTAGGTGGGTGGCGAAGACAATATGTTCAATCTAGGCTCGACAATGCCAAAATTCCTTACACTTTACTAGAGAAGCAACCCATTGAAAAAGTTAGAGACATGTACGCAGCCTCTGATTTGTACATTGTATCTTCAAGACAAGAAGGCGGTCCCCAAGCTGTAATTGAATGTGCAGCAATGAAAATTCCTATAATTTCAACAGATGTAGGTATATCAAAAAATATTCTAAGTAAAGATTCAGTATTTGATATCACTCAAAAATTTTACATGCCAACCGAAGAAGATGTTAAAATTAATTTTGAAAATGTCAAGAAAATCAATTTAAAGTCTTACGGTAAAAAATTTATAAACCTGTTTAACTCTTTAATAGGCGACGTCGAATTATGAAAAAATATGAAGAATACTATGTTACTGGTTACAGTAAGTTGAATATTCCAAATACTGAAACAAAAAAAGAACTTGATAATATTCTTTTAAATATTCTTGATAACAAGGTGAACGAAGGATTCCTGCTCAAGCAAAAATATCCAGGTAGTTACGATCTTCGTCCAAGTGTAATAGACTATGACGACGTTTTTATGAATATCTTAAAAGAAATGGATGTCGAAAAAGAGTTAAGGCACACAACATTAAAAGATTTGTATCTGTTTCACGTTCAAGTAAGAGTTGTTGATTCATCATACAGCTATATGGACTGGCACAGAGACACTTATTACTATGACAATAAAAAATCAGGAAATTTTCCGCCGGGTCACAAGATAATTTACTATCCAAGTTTTGGTCGAGAAAAAAGACAGAGGCTGAAATTTTTGGTGGGATCAAACAAGACAATGTTTTATGATCAAAAGAACGACTATCAGCTTTTAAACTACCTACCGACAATGATTGTTGAGGATAGCGACGACGAAATGCTACTCTTTGATGTCTCAAGCATGCATGGCGTGATACCTGAAAAACAAGGTGAAAAATCCATAAGAGTTATTTATAATTTTCTTACAAAAGAGCAAATACAAGACACACTCTCAGATGATCCTCTTCACATGAGAACAATGTCAAACTATGAAAATTTAGTCAATAGGAGTTGACATGAGTAAAAATATTGCAGTTGTTGGTTGCGGAAAAAGGTTTCAAACAATATACTTTGATATACTGGACAAATTAGACCACAATTTATTTCTATGGAATAGAGATGACAAAAAGATAAAATCTTTTCTTGAGAGTAAAGAAGCCTCTTCTGAAAAGTATAGAGTCATAGAAGAATTAGAAGACCTTTCAAGTCTTGAAATTGATTTAACTATATGTACTATTCCAGATCAGGCAAGAGACAATATTGTTGAAAAGATATTAGATGTAACTTCATCTGCTATCTTGGTAGAAACACCCGTAACAGATCAGATTTTAATCAATATGTCATTAAACAATCAAAATAGAATTGGTGTAATTGAGCAATGGCCTCACCTTCCTTTAGAGCAATTTAAGCGACAGTTGTATATCAACAAAGTTGTATCTCCTCCTTACTGGGTTTATAACGACGGGCGCACTTACGACTATCATGGTATCGCACAATTAAGAGCTTACATCGGATATCAAGCACCTAGTATTATCAAGGGTGCTGTTATGAATGTAGAACAGCCAGGTCACATTGACAACACAGGGAAAATGAACGCGACAACAGATTTCTGGACTCACGGACACGTTCACATGGAAAATGGTGCACTCTTGTCACATAGTTTTTGTTATAACTGCAAAGTTTCTGACTTAAAACCTATTCAAATGATTAAAGCATACTCAGCAGACGGATCTATTGTTACAGGAAGAATTAATGAACTAAATAATGATTATGAGCTAGCAGAAGTCAGATACATCAACGAAAACAAAGAAGCTGTTGTTGAAAAAATAGAGGTATCTAAAATTGACGACGTTACTTCTGAGATTAAGGCAGCAGGAACTGTATGGGTAAATAAGTATTTAGACCTAGGATTCAACGATCAGCAAACAGCGATAGCAGAAGTGATTGAAATGGGTCTATCAGGAGGTGTTTATCCAGTTCAGGAATCTTTTATAGACAATGTTATAGTAAGCGCTATGAAGCAGTCAGGCGTGAGTCATCAAGTGCTTAAAACATCTTAATGAAGAAAAAAAACTTAGTCAATATTAGCATAGACGATATATGCCCGCACCCAAGATGCAAGATTCAAGTACTTGACAGGTGCTTTGAATTAATAAAGTTATTTCCAGACATTAAGTTTTCCTTATTTATTCCTATTGCTTACTGGCGAACAATCAAACCAGGGACTGCTTCAGAATACCCATACCAGATTAATCACTATCAAGAATTTTGCCAGATAATTAGATCTCTGCCCTCAGATAATTTTGAGATCTGTTATCACGGACTGTTTCATGGAATCCCAGGAAAGAGTGATGTTGATGAATTTAAGTTTTTAGCTTATGACAGCGCAGCATTAAAATTTAAAAAAATGTTTGAAATTGTCAAAGATGCAGATCTTGACAGCAACTTTAAAATGATATTTCGACCTCCGGCATGGCAAATTACTCCTGAAGCTATGAAAGCTGGGAGTGATTTAGGTATAAAAATTTATGCCCTGTCAAAAAAGGAAAGGCACGTTGTCACTTATAACGGCGCAGATAAAAATTATGATTGTGTGTACTACAATGTAAATCCTCCTTACGATGAATTAAAATTATTTGAAAAGACTGAAATTGTTTATCATGCAACAGAATGGGATAAAAACTATCTGTCAATTGATAATAAAAAGAATCTAGAAGACTTTTTACTGTCTAATAAAGAAAGTATTGAATTTTGTTTTCTAGAAAAAATGATTTAGGAGTTAATTTTGGGAAAGACAGATCCGTTTATATTTTCAGCTTACAAAAGTGTCTTGACAAGATTCATAGAAACAAATAAAAAATTTAAAAATATTTGCTTTTTAGGACAGCCTGACAACAACGCGTTTTCTAGACAAATTGATTTTACTCGTGCAGACTTTTATGATGCTTCTAGAAGGAACTGGAACATTAACGATGACACATGGGATATCCCAACAGGCACATATGACTTAGTTGTGTGTACACGTTGCGCGTATTTTTGCAAAGATGTCAATGCCTTCTTTGACAAATGTAGGAGCTTACTATCTGACGACGGTGTACTTTTTGTAGACTGGGGGTTAGGTGATCACTGGCGATATAAAAATTATAAAGTTGGATGGGTGAAAGACGGAGAACATGAGTCTTTTTATCAACCTGATAATTTTTTGTGGTCGACAATATGGCATGATAGTTTTAAAGATCATCCAAATTACAAGCTTTTTGAAGAAAGGGTTGTTAAGTTAGGTTATGATAATGTGTTCAATTCAATACATGAAGAGACGCCTGTCGTATATAATATTTTAGACCAGAAAGATAATTTTGAATTTGTTATCGATATTCAGACGTTTTGGGAAGACTCTCCACAACTTTATTTTATATTTTGCGGAAGAAAAACAAGATGAAAGGTCTGAATTTTATTTTAAAAGAATGCACTTCTTTGAGATACTTTGTGCCCGTTATAGACGAAGCAAAAAGCAGAGGAATAAAGTCTAATTTTTTCATAGGGCGTAGCCGAAAGTATAATTGCCCATTTCTTGATAAGAACAGAAAACAACTGAATGAAGTTATAAATTATTTTCAAATGGGAGTCTATGAGTTAGGGAAAGACAAAATCTCTAAAAGTCAAGGAGGCGTAACAATCACAACAGAAGGTGTAGGAATAGAACATATAAACGAAGAATTGTTCAATATTTCTATGTCAAGCATGACAGACTTTACAGTTTCGTATAAGAACTATGCTGACAAGGTTGATCATATTCTTCTACCTAGCGAGTTTATGGCAAAGTATTATCATGATATGGAAGTGTATCCAATAGACGGTACTCCCGCCGGCGGCACTTATACAGACAAGAACATTTACTTTGGAAGTACAAAATATGACATAGACTTAAATAATTTTTCTTATGGCCTAAAACACATGCCTAAAGATAAAATTAAAATTCTATTTTTTGCTCCAAACAGAAGTGACTCAAAAAGCTATAAAATATTTTCTAATCTTTTAAAAGAAGTATCTAAGCATGAAAACGTAATGTCTATTGTCAAGACTCGAGGCAAGCACAAGGTACCAAAAAACCTACAAGGAGACATGTACCTTGAAGATGCTCATTGGTATCCACACACTTCAATGGTTTTGATCAACGAATCAGATATATCAGTTACTTTTGGTTCTACTGTGACAAAAGAATGTGTTATGCTTAATAAACCCTTTATTAATATTGACATGAAAAAATTTAAACACTTAGACTTTCTAAATAGTGAGTCTTGTGTGAGGATAGAAGACGAGAAAAGTATTAACTATGATACTTTTATCAACACTGCTGCAAGTCTTGTGAGAAACAAGTCTGATGAAGAATTTTATAAATTAAGAGAAAAGTTTTTATTTAACGAAGATATCGGTAATGTCTCTAGAAAACTTTTAGACTTTTGTGAGTCAGGAGCAGAGAAGTGAAAATATTAGCAATAATTCCTGCTCGCGGAGGATCCAAAAGACTTAAAAGAAAAAACATAAGAGATGTGCTAGGAAAACCAATGATTAGTTACGCAATCGAAGCTTGTCAAAAATCCAGTTATAATATTGAATGTTATGTTTCTTCAGAAGACGAAGAGATAAAAAATATTGCGCTCAACTTAGGCGCAAAAATACACCACAGGAACTCAAAACTTTCAGATGACAAGACTTACAAGCAGCTAGTTATTGCTGATGCAGTTAAGACTATATGTAGTGATAGAGAAGTAAAACCCGATTTAGTGATCTCTTTACAGCCTAATTCACCTGAAATTTTATCTAAGCACATTAATGAAGCTATTGATACAAAGTTAAAATTTGGAATAAAAGAAATCTTCACTGTTGATGAAAACTTAATGCAAAACGGTGCTTTTAGAATTATGGATTATGACACTGTCTTCTTAGAAACTTTAAGCATGTATTGTGGGGTATTTATTTGCGACTTGCTTGATGTACATACAGAAGAAGATTTAGACATGGCCGAAAAAAACATAGCGAGACAAAGTAATGAGAATTAAAGATGTAAAGAGTATCCTTGTTTTTTCTGCTCACCACGATGACGAAGTGATAGGTTGTGGAGGTACTATTAAAAAAATGACTGAAAATAATGTGGAAGTTCATGTTGTTTTTGCCACTGACGGATCGACAGGAATTGATCATACAAGAAAGTACGAGAGTAAAATAAAGTCTGAAAGAATTGAGGAATCAAAAAAAGTCGCAAGTTTACTTGGAATAACTTCAACAACTGACTGGAAAGAAAAATGTCAAAATTTAAAGTATTCTTCTGAACTTATGCAAAGAGCTGTTCATTCTATAAGGACAGTTCAACCTGACATCATTATTACTCACTCTGCTTTTGAAAAACATAGAGATCATCAAGAGTTATCAAAAATTGTTACACAGGCGGCTTGGAAAGCATCTGAAGATATATTACCGAATCTAGGCCCGGCCTATAGAGTGCCAAATGTTTGGGCGTACGAAGTTGTTGACATTTTACCCAGAGTAGATATCTCAGTTGACATTACTGAGTATTTCGATAAAAAAATAGAAGCCATGAATATTTACGAGTCTCAGCACAACGTTGTTTCAGGCATTAATAAATTTATGGAAGGATTGTCAATGGTCAGGGGCTACGACATCGGAAAACGCCGTGCTGAAGCCTTTATGAGCATAGCAATTCAACCAAAAGAAGTTTTAAAAACATGAAAATAGCTATACTGACATCGAATCAGCCTAGACACACTGTTTTTGTTAACAAGTTAATAAAAAAAATTAACCCTACACTTATAATCGTAGAAGAAAAAGGCAAAAGCTCTTTTTTTGAAGAAGAAGAAAAATTCTTTAAATCTGAAATGCTAAAAGATTCTTTTAAAGCCATAAGAGTTGAGAGAAGTCAAATAAATAGCGAAAAAGTAAAGAATAAAATTTTAGATTCAAATATTGATATGTGTTTAATATTTGGAACAGGTTTGCTTAAGAGTGAGACAATAAATTCTGCTATTCATGGTTGTTTAAACATACACACAGGTTTAGTACAAGGATATCGAGGAGTTGACAGTCCTTGGTGGGCTGTGTATAATAGCGAACCTCAAATGATAGGAGCTACAATTCATCATGTAACACCCGGCATTGATGATGGAAAAGTTATTTTACAAGCTAGAACAAGCCTAAGTAGAGAAGATACAATTGAGAGAATTTTCTTTAAAACTTGCATGCTGGGCTTTGATTGCCTATCAGAAAATATTGAAAGAATTATTAATTTTGAGTATGAAAGTAGAAAAGTAAACAAGGGGAAATTATATCAACACAAAAATATGTCAGAAGAAGTAAAAAATTCTATAGATTCTAACATACACGGTATAATATCTCACTACTTAGACAACAAAGATAAAATAAATTCAGAAACAAATAAATTATACGGAGACTTTAAATGGAAATTGTAGTAGATCTTTTTAATCAGCACAGTGGCAAATTAGAAGACTTAAAGCGTCTGTCACTATCTGCATGGATGAACGGTGCTGATGTTGTAAAGATTCAGCTTTTTAAGAGCGAAGTTGTTTGGGGTGACGACAGCAGAAGATATATGGAAATGACTTTCGATCAGGTAAAAAACTTAAAAGATTACTGTGATAATCTTGGTATTACTTTTGCTGCCACTCCTTTTGACAAGGAAAAAGTCGATTGGCTTGAAGACTTAAATGTAGAATTTCATAAAGTGGCGAGCGTTTCGGCTCTAAAACACCCGGATCTTGTTGAGTACATACTTTCAAAAGATAAAAAGACATATATTTCTTTAGGGAAGTATGAAACAAATAATTTTCCTTACGGATTTGATAAAAATATCAACTATCTTTATTGCTCTTCAAAGTATCCTACCCTGCTAAACGATGAAAAAATTCAAAACATGCCTAATTTTAGCGAAAAAGGTTACATGGGATATAGTGATCATACTTTAGGCATATCAGCTGCTATCAAGTCTTACTTCCTAGGTGCAAAAATGCTTGAAAAGCACTATACTTTTGATCAAGCATCTCAGCGAAATTGCGAGTTGGCTCACTTATGTTCATTCACACCAGAAACTTTAAGAACTTTTACAAATCTAGTCAAGAATTTTAAAATTATGGAAAAGTAACTTATGTGCGGGATTGCAGGATACATAGGCAACAGTACACTATCAGATGGTATAGTTGACAAAATCCTGTATTCTATGAATAATAGAGGACCGGACAATAAGGGTTATAAGCTATTTAGAAAGGGTGAAACAAATGTTTCGCTTTTTCATTCTAGATTGGCAATTATAGATTTAGATGAACGATCAAATCAACCTTATAAGTTTCAAAAATATCATGTGGTTTTTAATGGTGAGTTATACAACTACGTTGAAATTAGAAAAACCTTAGAAGACAAAGGCTACATTTTTGAAACAGGCTCAGATACCGAAGTACTTCTTAAGTCATATGACTTTTACGGTGTAGACTGCTTAGAAAAGTTCGAAGGCATGTGGTCTTTTGTCATATATGACGAAGTAGAAAATACTTTTTTTATGTCAAGAGACAGATTTGGAGAAAAACCTTTTTATTACTTTCTAGACAAGAAAAACTTTGTTTTTGGTTCAGAAATAAAGTTTATTAAAAATATTATTCAGAAAGAACTTCCGATCAACGAAGATTACTTAAAAAGATTTTTAGTTTTAGGTCACAAAGCTCTTTATAAGAATTCTGAATGTAGTTTCTATAAAGGTATACAAGAGCTTCAACCTGGAGAACTAGCATTCTTCAGAGGAGGCAAGCTAACAAAAAAAAGATATTGGAGCCCAAACGTATCAATTGACAACACTTTTGAAAGAAGTTATTGGGTAAAAGAAACTAGAGATAAGCTTATTAAAAGCGTTGAACTTAGAATGAGAGCTGATGTTCCACTCTCTTTTTGCCTGTCTGGAGGTGTTGATTCTGGGTCCTTAGTATCAATTGCTTCAAAGACTTTAGGAAAAAAAGTTCATACGTTTTCCATTATAGACTCTGATGATAGGTACAATGAAGAAGCTCAGATAGATTCTGTGATTAAAGACACAGGTTGTGAAAGTATAAAGATAAGACTGGATAAGAGTGACTACTTCGACGATTTGTACAGCCTATCAGACTACAGGAACGGTCCAGTAGCTACTTGTTCTTACTTTGTACATTCACTTTTAATTGATCAAATAAATAGTCGTGGATTTAAAATAGGAATGTCTGGAGTCGGCGCAGATGAAATATTTACCGGATATTTTGATCATTTTTCTTTTTATCTAAAGCACATGAAAGACAAAAGTATTTTTCAAAAAAGCCTAAAAGAGTGGAATTTGCATGTTTCTCATTTAATTAGAAATCCATTGATCACTAACTTAGGTAGATTTTACGAAGGTGGGTATAGAGAACACATCTACTTAAACAGTGATAAGTTTAATCAATACTTCAATAAATCA
>MDTB01187812.1_pt1 | contig 15041 bp, 14 predicted proteins | sample 811161 | NCBI WGS metagenome assembly MDTB01 (sample SAMN05326650, study PRJNA326480) | marine metagenome | isolation source: seawater | place: Mediterranean Sea | collected 2009
AGCAATGATTTATTGGAGAGGTGGCCGAGTGGCTGAAGGCGCTCCCCTGCTAAGGGAGTATGGGTTAAAAGCTCATCGAGGGTTCGAATCCCTCCCTCTCCGCCAGAAAGGTGTATACCGATTACATAGGTAACACCTTATACCGGAGACATGGGTAACACTTTTGCGACTTTACGGTAGTGTCCACCCCGCGGTACCGTCGTTACAGGTGCAATTTCCTGGCGGCAGGTAGGGAAGCAACTCACAGGTAGTAAAGACTGGTTCTACTGCACACACCTCCCCAGAACATCCACCGACCATGGCATCACTATCGTTGAGGCACGCATTATCGAATCCAATTCCCTCAAACCGGTCGTAATAGGGATCATTGGGGTCGACACTGCCTGTGCCAGCCGCACAAGCGTCACCGGTTCCGTCGCCGTCAGCGTCTTCCTGACCTGGATTCTGCGTAGAAGGACAGTTGTCGCAGAGGTTGCCAACCTGATCGCCGTCATCATCCCACTGGCCGGAATTAGCGGTCGACGGGCAGTTGTCGTTGGAATCGGCGACGCCGTCACCGTCTTCATCAATACAGATCGGGAGACCACCATTTTCATTCTGGAACTCGCCCAATACACGGCCACAGGCTTTCCCCTGGTGACCAACTTCACAATCCATCGCCTCGCAAAATGCGTTGCACAGTCCAAAGGCAGCACCATCATAGATACTACATGCACTAGCCTGACCAGGATTTGCAGTAGCGGCAGTTGCGCACAATAGGGAAATCAAGACTCCAGCGATGACACGTCTGATCATGACGAATGGCTCCTTACCTCGACCGGGTTTGCTAGCCATTATTGCTTGGCCGCCTACTGCCATAAACCTGTAACCGACGAATGGTCCTAGCCGGCCCACCGATCGATTGGCGGCGTTGTAGCCCCTTTTCAAGGGCACAGGGCGACGTCGCACCGTTTCGTAATCCATTTTCCCCCGAAGCACGTATCCCTTCTATAACAGTCCAGCACAGCAGTTCATGCCACGCATAGCCCACATCACAGTCAACATCGTCTTATTCCAAATTGGCTGGCTCGTTTGTGTATTGGGCGCGGTCAATGACGTCGCCTTGATGGGACTGCTGTTTGCGTTGACTGCGGTTGGCACTCATCTGTTCTTCACGCCAATGCTCACCAAAGAATTACAGATGCTATTTTTCGTCGTTCTTACCGGCATCGCCTGGGAAACCGCAATGGTACAACTGGGCTTCATGGTTTACGTCAATGGAATTGTCTTTGAAGGACTACCACCGTATTGGATTCTCGCCATGTGGCTATTGTTTGCGACGACGCTGAACCTATCCCTGCGCTGGCTGCATGGACGAATGATGCTCGCCGCAATATTAGGGTTATTGTTCGGTCCAATAACCTACTTCGCCGGGTCAAAACTCGGTGGCGTCAGCTTCCCCGACACATTCCACACCCTTGCCGTTATTGCAGTTAGCTGGGCACTCTTGATGCCGATGCTAGCGATTCTCGCAAAGCGACTCGATGGTTTTCCGGTAACCAATGAAGGGGCGTACGCATGACGCTTGTTCGTATTGCTATTTTTTTGTTGAGCCTGGGCTACACAAATGCTATCCAGGCAAATGACCACTACCAGTTCAAGGTATACCTGGATGATAACGAGATCGGATATCACAACTTTACGATTTCCGAAGAAGGTAACCATGTCAGTATAGACGCAGCCTTCAGGGTCAAATTCCTTTTCTTTACCGCTTACGACTATAGACATCTGAATAAGGAAGAATGGCAAGCCGGCTGTATTAAACAGATTCAATCTGAAACCAGCGTCAATGGGCGCTCCTATTCTGTCATCGGAGAACTTTCCGACGATGGTTTAAAAGTATCTCGATTCAAGGACAGCGATTCTCAGAACGCGGTACTGCCTGAGTGCGCAATGACATTCGCCTACTGGGACCCGAGATTGCTTGATCAAAGCAGACTGCTGAATTCTCAAACCGGCGAGTACACCCCTATTGAGATAATCGACGAAAGCAGGGACACGATAAACGTCCGCGGCGTCGACCGTGAAACTAACCGCTATCGTCTAAAAGCCGGCAAGCTGGAAATTGACCTTTGGTACACAACTGACCATGAGTGGGTTGGCCTGATGTCAAACATTAATGGTCGTCGACTAAGATATGAGCTGATTTAGGCAACTTAGATTGACCTACATCCGAACACCTCCTAAGATGAATTTACCTGACTAAGGTGCCCTGCTCCGCTGCAACGCGGATTTTTTAAACAGGGTGAAACGGGAAGCCAGTCAAAATCTGGCGCTGCCCCCGCAACGGTAGACGAGGAATTTGATTCAAGGACGCTGATCCTAAACCACTGTGCTAAGCATGGGAAGGTGAATCAAGTGCAAATACTCGTGAGTCCGGAGACCGGCCTTATCAGCAACAAGCACCGCGGCGGGCGGTAAGCTGACGCTTATATATCCTGCTTCGGTCCACTAATGACTATGTCATCATTCGGGTGTGAGTGTGGAGGATAAGATGTCCTACCGATTTGTATGTGCGTGCTACGCGCTTTTCGTAAGCTGCTTAATACACGCAGAAGAACTAGAAACCATTACCGTTTCCGCGACACCGATCAAGGTGGACGATTCCGGAAGTTCCATAAACGTTATTTCGAAGCAAGATATTCTTGATCGAAATGTTAATTCTTTGCAGTCTCTGTTTAGGGAAATTCCCGGATTCGCGATTAGCCAACAGGGTTCATCAGGGGCAATCAGCCAGCTCCGCGTCCGGGGCGCCGAAGCTAATCAGATGCTGGTCCTGATTAACGGAATTGAAGTCAACGATCCCGCACAAGGGAGCGAGTTCGACTTCAGTCAAATTACAGTCAGCGATATAGAACGCGTAGAAATAGTCCGAGGACCCCAGAGTGCTCTTTGGGGAAGCGATGCGATGGCGGGCGTTGTCCACATCATTACCACTCCCATTGAAGCATCCAGCGGTTTTGAAGGTAGCGTTCAGATGGGATCCTTCTCTACCAGGCAAGCGACGCTATCGGGTAATTACAAGACGCTGAAAAACCGAGCGAAATTTACCGCAGATTATCTCGAAACTGACGGCACCAATATTTCCCGCACTGGCTCGGAAAACGACGGGCTAGATAACCTAACACTTGGTTTATCGGGCAGATTTGATGCAAGTGACAACCTTTCATTCGAATATACGGCTCGCCACACCGATAAGACCAGCGAATATGACGCAACCGACTTTTTTGTCACCGGATTGCCTACGGATGCCGACTATAGAACTCATTCCGAATATCTGTACACCGGAATCAGCCTTAAACACACCATCAATGACAAATTTGATCATCGACTTGGTCTTCAGCGGACTGATACTGACAACCAAACACAGAATGATAATCCGATAGACAGCATTACCCGTGCCACGAGAGACGCATTGAGGTACCAAGTAAATTACTACAACGCTGCAAATCGTTTATCGCTTCTGGTGGAGCGAGAAACCGAAAAGTATGAACAACGAGGTCCTGTGTCCTTCTTTGGCGATCCCAATCGAAATGAAGATCAGAATACGAATAGCGTCGCCGCTGAGTACCGGTACGATGGTACGCGCCTACATGTTTCCGCGAGCACACGACGAGACCACAACAACGAGTTCAAGAATGCAGATTCATGGCGCATAACCAGTGCGTTCAAGCTCGATGAGATCACGCTGTATGGTTCATTGGGCGAAAGCGTGAAAAATCCCACCTTTACTGAAAGGTTCGGATTCTTTACCAATTTCATTGGAAATCCCGATCTCAATCCCGAGACTTCTTATCAGTGGGAAATAGGAGTACGAAGCTCGCTAATGGATGAATCGCTTGACCTTGCTGCGACCTATTTCAACGCTAACCTGAAAGACGAAATCAATGGTTTCGTGTACAATTTTGCTACCGGTGGATTCACCTCCGCCAATATAGAAGGTGAGTCAGATAGATCCGGATTTGAGCTAGAGATGGAATACAAGTCTGGTGGGCCCTGGGATCTACGCGCCACCTACACCTATCTGGATGCCAATCAGCAAAGCGCCGCGGGAAAGGTATCCGAGGTCAGACGACCAGAACATTCAGGTTCACTTGCGTTTAACTATCGGTGGTCGCACAGCGGAATTAATCTTGTGATCAGTCACACTGGTAAACAGACAGATGACTTTTTCCCACCCTTCCCGCCATTTCAGGAACGGGTCGTACTCGACGCATTTACGCTGGTCAGCGCGTCAGGCTATTACGAGTTTTCAGACAACGTGACGCTAATGGCAAGGTTAGAAAATGTTTCCGATGAAAGTTACGAGCAGGTTTTCGGATACAGCTCACCTGGAATTGGCGCAACTATCGGTGTTCGAATTCTACGGTAAACGATGAACACCCATCTCACACAGACGCAGATTGCAGCGTTCCATGAACAAGGATTCCTGTCACCTCTGCCCCTATTTTCGTTGGATGAGGCGGGAATACTAAGAACAAGGCTGGAAGCTATCGAGCAACAGCCTTTTGACCATAGGTCCGCTAGTCGCTTTGGTTTACCCATCACCACCCAGTGGGCCTAGGACCTTGTACACAATCCCCGCATCGTCGATCCGGTTTCGGACGTACTGGTTCCGAACGTGCTGTTTTGGTCTATGGACTGGTTTATCAAGGAGCCCGGACCAGATTTCGTCTCCTTTCATCAGGACGCCACCTATTGGGGTCTCGAACCGCACAATGTCGTCACAGCATGGGTCGCTATCTCCGACGCCCGACCAGAAACAGGTCCAATGAAGTTCGTTCCCGGCAGCCACAATGGTCCACTATTTGAGCAGGAAGATACCTTTACAGAGAACAATCTCCTTTCTCGTGGGCAGGTCGTCAAGACCACTATCGACGAGGCTTCAACGGTCATGCCCCCCCTTAAGGCCGGAGAAATGTCTTTACACCATGTCCGCGTGATTCACGGCTCGGATCCAAACACCACGGATGATCGGCGAATCGGCATGGTACTTCGTTATTGCGCCACCGACGTAAAACAGACAAAGGTAGCCGGTGATCGAGCAATCCTGGTCAAGGGTGAGGACAACTATCACCATTTCGAATACCTGCCTCGTCCGACCAAGGATCACGGAAAAGCAGAACTGGCACTCGCAGAAGCACTTAGCAACACGCGCCAAAGAGCACTGCATTCGGCAGACTACGAAGACGACTAGCCTGCTTGCTAGATATGATTACGTAGCATGAGTTCTCTAGGGTGTGGCTCCAGAAAATACTGCTTGTCGATGTATTCGTGAGGATAACGGCGCAGGAAATGATTCATCAGCGTAATCGGGACAATAACCGGGACCAACCCGGATTGATGCATCTCAATGAGATCCAGCATCTCGGTCTTATCCTCGTCCGTCATCCGATTCTTGATAAAACCCATAATGTGCATGAGCACGTTCGCCTGCTTGCCCGGCGTTGCGACATGGCACAGTCCCTGCATCAAGGTGACAATGTATTCATTCGCCAGCGCATCAAGATCACCGATTCCTGCCTTGGCGACCAACGGACCAAGCTGCCGATAGGTCGCCTCATGATGCGCCAGCAGCAGGAACTTATGCCGCGTGTGGAACTCGACTAACGATCTCGGCGTCAGTCCTTCTTGCACCACACAGCGCCAACGGAATAGTGTGAACACGCGGATAACAAAATTCTCTCGCAAACCCGGATCCATCAAACGGCCTTCTTCTTCGACAGGCAACTCAGGCCGTGACTCCATCACTGCCGATGTATACATGCCGCTACCGCGCCTAACCGGCGGCGCCTCTTTCTTCTCCTGGTAGACCTTGACCCGTTCCATGCCGCAGCTCGGGGAATCTTTCTTTACGATATAGCCGCAGTAGTCATCGAGTGATGCAGCAACGCGATTCCCGTAGCTTTTCAGTTTCTCCGTATAATCCAGAGAGGCATCGTCAGTACCGAGAACGCGGATGGCGTCTCCTTCACCCACCAAACGAATGGGCGATCTTGGTGTCGGAAGACCAATGGCGACTTCCGGGCAGAAAGGAACAAAATCGAAATACTTGCCCAGCGTCTGCGTAACATACCGGTTGTGTTTGTGACCACCATCGTAGCGTACTTCGTTGCCCAGCAGGCAACTGGAAATACCGAGTTTTGGTCTGGCATCGGTATTTCCCGACATCAGCTAATTGCCCTCTGGAAAGCTGGTCTGGCTGCCAAACGATCGAAATAGGCTTTCGCATTATGCAAATCGTCGTAGGGGACATACCTGTCCGCCAGATGCAGCGAGTAACCCATATTGATGTCAGCGACACTAAATCCGCAATCCACCAAAAACTCGCGTCCCGCCATCCAGTCGTCGATCGCTTCCAGGCACAGTCGAACACGACCTTCCATTTCTGCGATCGCTTTCGGCATTATTTCTTCGCCGAACGCTCGATGATGATTAACGATCTCACCGGCAGGTCTCGCAAGCGTGCTTTCCGCAAACCAGGACCACTGTTGCATCAATGCGTGATCATCCGAACCTTTTTCGGGCTCGAGTTGACCGTCTCCGTATCGGTCGAGGATAACCTGGACCATGGCACAGGATTCGAACAAGGTCAGATCACCATCGTGCATCGCGGGTACCTTGCCCACCGGATTAATACTTCTCCATTCAGAACCAAACCGGAACTCTGGTTCAAAACTAATCTCCTCGCGCTGATAGGGAATGCCCAATTCCTCGCAAAGCCAAACCGGCCTGATCGCACGGGTTCCAGGAACATAGTAAATCTTTAACAACGCTCTTCCTTAGTGCTATTTTCACTTCATGAAGAGTGTACTAGAAGGGCTAAACCTTAGCACCAGGAGCTTTTATGACCGTTAATCCAGCACTACGCCTACGCCAAATATGTCTGCTCGCACGTGATCTTGAATGGACCTCCAGCGTTCTCAGCGCTGCGTTCGACGCGTCCGTTGTGTTCCGCGATCCTCGGATGGCTGCAGGTGGCATACTTACCAACACACATATTCGACTGGGTGATTCGTTTCTCGAAACAGTATGCCCCTCGGATATGGCATGGCAACAGTCCACGACTCAAACCAGATTGCTTGAGCGAAACGGAGACTGCGGCTATATGGCAATTGTGCAGGTCCCGGACGTCGCGGCGGCCTCCCGGTCGATGGAAGCGCAAGGATCAGGAACAGGGATCGTCTCCGGCTCGTGGAACGTGTGTCCTGGCGCACCAGGCTTGGGGCTTGCCGGGGTCGAATCGGGACCCTATATATTGGGTGAATCACTACCAAAGAATCCCGACACGGTTTCTGGCATCAACGTTCAGTTCCACCCGAAGGACTTTGGCACGCTCGCTGAAATTCAGGAGAACTGGCCAGGTCAGGTAGATTTTCCGAACAACAAGGGAACCTACCACCCCGCGGGCAATACCTGGCAAAACGGCGTAGACGCGCGCCCTCATGGCGGCGTTACCACGGGTTTTGCGGCAGTGGAGATCGCACCTCGAGGAGATGATCCCGAAGAAGTCTGCCAGCGATGGATGAATGGTCTGGATGCAGGTTGTTCGATTGACCCTGACGAGCCCACGACCCTCAAGCTTGCCTATGGCCAGACGATGAGGTTCATTGAGCCAGGCGCAGATGGTAAAACCGGTGTCGTGGGTGTGGACTTGTGGGCTGCCCCTGGCGCCTACAAAAGATTCGAATCGATTGAAATCTGTGGTGTTAATTGGACCCTGGTGGATCACGTCTAACAGTCCGCCCAAAACCACATCAGTCAATTGTTGCTATTATGGCGCCCCTGAGAAATACAGGATTCGAATTGTGAGTTGGGACAAAGAAATTAAAGAAATGGGCCATCGAAGCATGCTCGCCGAGCAACTGGGCGGAGACGATAAGGTGGCTCGTCAGCACGAGTTTGGCAAACTGACCGTCAGGGAACGAGTAAACCTGATTGTGGACGAAGACAGCTTCCATGAGGTCGGCAAGCTCGCTGGGGTATCCGAGTACGACGATGACGGTAATCTGAAATCCTTTATGCCATCCAACTTTGTTTTTGGTACCGCAGAAATTGACGGTAAACCAGTGATCGTCTCTGGTGACGATTTCACAGTCCGGGGAGGCTCCGCGGATGCTTCCATTGCTGGCAAACGAATGCAGGCAGAGGGTCTGGCCAATGAATTGCGCCTGCCTCACATTCGCCTGATTGATGGTATGGGTGGCGGTGGGTCTGTAAAAACCATCGAGATGTCCGGTCGAACCTATATCCCCAAAGTCGGGGGGTGGGAAACGATCGTGGGTCATCTTGGCGTCGCTCCTTCAGTGTCTCTTGCGCTTGGCTCGGTCGCTGGAATAGGCGCAGCACGGGTGGCGACCGCGCACTACTCGGTGATCGTCAAGAACACGGCGCAGATGATGATAGCGGGTCCTGCACTGGTGGACTGGGCAAGCCTTGGCGACGTTTCCAAGGAAGAACTGGGCGCAAGCAAAATTCATACGCGCAATGGTGCCATTGACGACGAGGCGAACTCTGAAGAAGAAGCCTTTGCCATGGCGCGATCGTTTTTGTCATACCTGCCCAGCAGTGTCGACGAGATTCCGGAAAGAATCGAATGCGATGACCCCACCAGCAGAGCTGAAGAGTCCCTGTTAAACGTAATTCCCAAAGACGCAAGAAAGGTTTACAAGATGCGTACGGTCATCGAGGCGGTCGTCGACAAGAATAGTTTTTTCGAGATCGGTCGGAAGTGGGGTAAATCCGTTATCACCGGATTGGCAAGATTGGACGGTATTCCGGTCGCCATATTCGCAGAGGACCCCATGGTGTATGGCGGCGCCTGGACCGCGGATTCCTGCCGCAAGCTAATTAGACTATGTGATCTCGCTTCGACTTTTCATCTGCCAATCCTGCATTTGGTCGACTGCCCGGGATTCCTGATCGGCAAGCAGTCCGAAGAAACCGCCACCATTAGATTCGGTTCCCAGGCCCTCGCAGCGCTTGGCCAGGCCTCCGTCCCTTTCTGTAGTGTCATAGTACGTAAGGCCTTTGGTGTTGCCGGTGCGGCCAATACCAAACCAGGTTCGCACCACTTCCGTTTCGCCTGGCCTTCAGGAGACTGGGGCTCACTGCCCATAGAAGGCGGCATCGAAGTCGGCTATAAGGCAGAACTGGCTGAAGCGGAAGATTACGACGCGCATCTCGAAAAGATAAAAGAACGCCTCAACCGCGTCAGGTCACCATTTCGTTCCGCTGAGTTCTTTGAGATCGAGCAGGTGATTGATCCGCGAGAGACGCGCAAGAACATCTGCCACTGGGCAAACCTGGCCTACAAAGCACTCAGACCAGGACCTTATGCGTTTACCTACCGTCCTTGACCTGCTGCAATGAGCGACTCACTGCCATTCGATCCTGCAAACGAACCCTACGCGAGTCTTGCTACATGATGGTCCTGGCAACGGAATCTCCTCACCTACCATTTGTTTGGTTAGAGGTTGATGCTGTGATAGTTTCGGCGCATGTACAGAAAGAATAACGAGTATTTGTGGAAGTAGTATTTCAACTTCTTTTGAGTGGCATCTCACAGGGCTGTGTCTACGGATTAATTGCGCTGGGATTTGTACTCATCTACAAAGCAACCGAGATGGTCAATTTCGCTCAAGGTGAAATCATGATGCTTGGCGCATTCTTCGCGTTTACGTTCATCAGCATCCTTGAATTGAACTTCTTCCTCGCGGTCGCCGCAACGATCGTCAGCATGGCAATTTGTGGTGCGCTCCTTGAACTAGTAGTCCTGCGCCCGATGATTGGTGAGCCTCCTTTTTCCGTGTTAATGCTGACGATTGGTCTCGGCTTCCTGTTACGAGCCATTGCGGGTGCTGTTTGGGGCAGCGAACCAAAATCACTGTCAGCGCCTTATACAGGCGGTGTCTTCAATGTATCGGGCGTTATTATCGGCTACGAGAATCTGGTCATCATCGCTGGCACCGCACTGTTATGTAGCCTGCTATTCGTTTTCTTTAAATTCTCACGACTTGGTATCGCCATGCAGGCGGCTTCACAGAATCAACTCGCCGCGTACTACGTTGGTATTCCTGTAAAACGAATCTATTCGATGGTTTGGGCGCTCTCTGCCGCCATCTCCGCGGTTGCCGGCATTCTGGTCGCGCCTGTTTCACTAATTGATCCACTGATGGGATTCATCGGCATCAAGGCATTCGCTGCAGCGATCGTTGGCGGTTTCGGCAGCCTGCCCGGTGCCATCGTGGGTGGTCTGATCATTGGCATTGTCGAACAGTTCGCCAGTTTATACCTGCCGCCGGGCTTCTCTGATGTCACTGCATATGTCATATTGCTACTCATGCTGCTCATCAGACCGGAAGGTATTTTTGCCACCATGCAGCGCAAGAAGGTTTAACTCTAGTTATGCTCTTGTCCGGAAATTAAACATCGTGCCTCTAGTTTCTTTGCAAGTAATTTTTTTCTTAGCAATTTCCTTTGGAATGTCGCTTCTCCTCGCGCAAAATCAGGACTTTGTGGACAAAAACTAGCCATGCGTTTCATACGAAAAACCAGCTACGGCCAAGACATCCAGCTCTTTAAGCATCGCGGGCAGGTGTTTTGGTATGGACTATTGCTCGCGACAGTTTTCGGCCTGCCTTTTTTTATCGATAGTTTCTACGTTGGCGAACTATCCATGGTGTTCATCTATGCGATCGCTGGCACTGGCCTTATGTTGCTGGTGGGATATACGGGTCTCGTGAGCCTTGGTCACGCAGCATTTCTAGCAATCGGCGCCTATACGCACGCCTACCTGATGACGCATGGGTGGCCACTACTGCCGTCAATAATCAGCGCGACGCTATTCACGTCGCTGATCGGCGGGCTGGTTGGTATACCTGCGCTTCGCATGACCGGTATTTACCTCGCAGTAGCGACCCTGGCTTTTGCCATCATCATTGAGCAGGTATTAACCCACTGGGTATCGGTGACAGGCGGCTTTCGTGGTATGCCGGTTCCATTACCCCAGCTCTTTGGTGTCGACATCCACGACGCATTGTCATTTTACTTTTTCTGTCTCGCCATCCTGATCATCTGCCTGTTACTGGCGTTAAACCTGCTGCGCTCACCAACGGGTCGAGCCATGCGTGCCATCAGGGATTCGGAGATTTCGGCTCAAAGCATGGGTATCCACCTGGCTTATACCAAAACGCTCGCCTTTGCTATTTCAGCTGGTTTTACAGGCCTTGCCGGGTGTCTTTTGGCTCACAAGATTGGCTATCTGGCACCCGATGGATTCACCTTGTTGATATCAATTCAACTGCTAATCCTGGTTGTCGTTGGTGGCTTGGGTTCATTACACGGCGTCATCTACGGGGCGTTTTTTATCGGGTTTCTGCCCCAGGCTATCGCCCTCATGAGGGATTACCTGCCGACCAAGATCAGTCAGATCCCGGGACTCGAACCTGGCATATTCGGGTTGATCCTGGTGTTGTTTCTGATTTACGAACCTCTCGGCATCTACGGTCGCTGGCTGAAGATACGCCACTATTTCGAAGAATTTCCTTTGTATCGCAAGGCTACCCATCAGCGCCAGAAATCCTATCTGCGTACGGAGCGTTTACGATGAGCCTGCTGAAAATGACAGATATGTCTCTCAGCTTCGGCGGCGTCCTCGCCGTACAACAGGTGTCATTCGACGTTGTCGAAGGCGAAGTATTCAGTATTATCGGACCCAACGGCGCGGGTAAGACGACCCTGTTCAACCTGATAAGCAGGTTGTACGACGCCGACATTGGAAAACTTTGTTTTGACGATGAAAACATCACGCGCACCCCAGCACATCACATAGCGGAACTCGGTATCGCTCGCACCTTTCAGAACACGGAGTTATTCGAGCACGAAACGGTTCTACACAACTTGCTGATAGGCAAACATGTCTATCGAAAGACCAACCTATTGAGTGAGTTTTGCTTCACCCCCCGAGTCAGACGTCAGGAACTTCAGTTCCGCCGGGAGGCAGAGGACGTTATTGATCTACTTAATCTGCAACGTTATAGAGATCAGATTATCGGCAACCTTCCCTACGGGGTTCGCAAGATGGTCGAGGTCGCGCGGGCCCTTTGCATCAAGCCAAAGCTTTTGTTGCTCGACGAGCCCTCTTCCGGACTTAACCCTGAGGAGACTGAAGATTTATCATTCTGGCTGGAAGACATAAACGAAGAACTTGGTGTCACTATCATCATGGTGGAACATGACATGAATCTCGTGTCGCGAAGCTCGAATCGGGTAATGGCGCTAGCCGACGGCAAATGTCTGGCCATTGGCAGCCCGCAGGAAATCCAATCCAATGCGGAAGTACTCCGCGCCTATCTGGGGGATTGACCATGAGTATGCTTGAACTGACCAATATCGAAACCTACTACGGTCCTATTATGGCAATCCGCGGTATCAGTATGCAGATCGAGGAAAACCAGATAACCGTTGTACTGGGAGCGAACGGTGCAGGCAAAACCACCGTGTTAAAAACTATCTGCGGCGCAATGGACCCGCAAAAGGGAAAAATCAAGTTCGATGACCAGGAAATTGCGAAGCAGGATCCAGATCAGATCGCGAGACGGGGGATCGGACACGTTCCCGAAGGCAGGGAGGTATTTCCGTTCCTTACGGTGGCGGAAAACCTGAAGATGGGCGCTTTCTCACGCAGTGATGGGGACGTGGATCAGGACCTCGATACCGTCTATGAATATTTTCCAATCTTAAAAGAGAAACATCATCAGCAGGCCGGATTTCTATCAGGTGGCCAGCAGCAAATGCTGGCAATCGGCCGGGCACTGATGCTGCGCCCACGGCTCATGTTGTTAGATGAGCCTTCACTGGGGCTCTCGCCTCGCCTGGTGCATAAAATTACCGAAATCATCAAACGCCTGAATACCGAGCAGCAGATGACCATACTGCTGGTAGAACAAAACGCCAAAATGGCATTGGATATCGGGGACTACGGTTATGTCATGGAGCTTGGCCGCATAGTTATGGAAGACACCTGCGAGAGGTTACGAACAGCTACTGATATCCAGGAGTTCTATCTCGGCATGAAAGACGAAGGTGTGCGGGGGAGGCGGCGCTGGAAACACCGCAAAACGTGGCGCTGATATGACAGAACACAGCGTAGATACAAGTCAGACACCTCCTACAGTCAGCATAGATGGTTGCAGCACCGTCCCAGTACTGTTCTGGAATCGTGTCGCCAGATTCCCTGACAAGGTCGCATTGCGTGAGAAAGACTTCGGCATCTGGAATAAATACACCTGGCATGATTTCGGTGAAGCCGCACAATATACCGGACTCGGGCTTCTTGCTCTTGGACTGACCCGTGGAGACGTCTGCTCTGTTGCCTCAGAAGTCTGCAAGGAGTGGTTATTCGCGGACCTCGGCATACAGGGTGTGGGTGGTGTTACCAACGGGGTCTATCCAACTGATGCGGCCAATCAGGTCGAATACCTGATCAACGATAGTGGTGCCAGGTTTTATTTCGCTGAAGACGAAGAACAGCTGGATAAGGTACTTGAAGTACGGGAACAAACGCCGACTTTAGAAAAAGTCATCATCTTCGATATGGAAGGGTTGCGACACCTAAACGATGAGATGTGCATTAGCTTTGAATCCTTGCAAGCACTGGGTAGAGAATACGCTCAGGAACACCCGGATCAATGGGAACAAGAGATTAGTGCTGCGGAACCGGAAGATCTCATGTTGCTCACATATACCTCCGGCACGACTGGTCCTCCAAAAGGATCGATGATTTCCCATCGCAATCTCCTCTACATGATGGTCGCCATGCAGCGCATGTATAACTTCACCCCAAAGGATGAGCAGCTGGGTTTTCTGCCCATGGCTCACGTCGCCGGAAGATTGTTTTACATCGCGCTCCTCATAGAATCCTATTCGGTGGTTAACCTTGTCGAAGACGTCGAGACCTTCAACCAGGACCTGCAGGAGATCTCGCCAACGCTGCACTTCGCGGTCCCACGGGTGTGGGAAAAAAAATTCAGTACCGTCGCCCTCAAATTGAAGGAAGGCACAGCACTTGGTCGCTTCGCCTATCAACATGCGATCGCGTTAGGAGAGCGTGTGGCTACCTTTCACAAACAAGGTGAACGCCCTCCTCTGCATTTACAGCTGCTATTCTTTGCCGCCGAGCAACTTGTACTCAAAAATATCAGGCGACTGCTGGGAATTGACAGCTGTCGTCTGCTTTCCACCGCCGCCGCGCCTATCGCGCCGGAACTCATTGACTGGTTCTGGTCCCTGGGTAAACCGATGTATGAAGTCTATGGACAGACGGAATGTACCGGACTTGCGACCGCAAACGTACCTGGCCAACTACGAATAGGTAGTGTCGGCAGATCCAGCGATCACGCTGACGTACAGTTGTCCGCAGACAACGAGATCATGATTAAAAGTCCTGGTGTGATAAAAGGCTATTGGAACAACCCGGAAAAGACCGCAGAGACTATCAAACAGGATTGGTTGTACACGGGCGACGTTGGCCGAATCGATGATGATGGATACGTTTATGTCGTTGATCGTATCAAAGACATCATTATTACCGCGGGGGGTAAAAACATCACCCCAAGTGAGATCGAGAACCAGCTGAAATTCTCACCCTTTATTTCTGATGCTGTTGTGGTCGGTGACAAGCGCCCTTTTCTAACCTGCCTGGTTATGATCGATCAGGAGAACGTGACCAAGTTTGCACAGGATACCGACGTGCCGTTCACTAATTACACCAGCTTGTGTCACACTTCAGCAGTCCAGGATTTGATCTGGCAGGAAATCGAACGGGTGAACAAGAAATTTGCCAGGGTCGAGACGATCAAAAAGTTCTCGCTGATTGACCAGTTACTCGACCCGGAAGATGAAGAATTGACACCGACAATGAAACTGAAACGCAAAGTAGTCAACGAAAAATACATCGACATGATCGACGCGATGTATTGAGTACCGAATACTGATTACCG
>MDTB01002202.1_pt1 | contig 15039 bp, 14 predicted proteins | sample 811161 | NCBI WGS metagenome assembly MDTB01 (sample SAMN05326650, study PRJNA326480) | marine metagenome | isolation source: seawater | place: Mediterranean Sea | collected 2009
AAAACACTTTTCTATTTTATGCCATTAAGGATTTGGGGCATTTTCAACAAAGTAGTATTTTATGAATTTACTAAATTATATTCTAAAAAAAATTATATATTACTTAAAAATTTTTACAAAAAATTTATTAAATTGGCATTACTCTTTATAATAATCTTTTTAATTCTTTCTCTTTCAATAGGTCAAATAATTTATGATTATTGGTTAAGAGATGCCTATGAACTAAACTATGTTTTATTGAGTTTAATTTGTTTAAGTATTAGTTTTGATATTATTTCACGCTCTATTAATATTGTAAATAAATCAATTAATAAATTTTTATCTTTTACCATTTATGACATGATTATAAATTTAACTATAATTGTATTAACATTTATAATCTTTAATTTCACTACTAACTTACATATATTATTTACTTTTAATTTGATTGGATCGATAATAATAACTTGTCTAAGTACCTTCATTTACAATAGATTAAAAATGAAATAAAAAATGGAATAAAAATTTATAAAAATAAAATTACATTTATTTTTTGATAAAATCTTAGCATCTAATATGTCTTATTTTAAAAAAATCTTAAAAAAAAATAAATTAGCTTATTATTTAAATGATAATCTTAAATATTTTTTTTATAACTCAAGATATTTTTTAACAAAAAATGATAATTTACAATTAATAGAAGTTCCACGCTCAGGAACTACTCTTTTAAAAAAAATTTTACGAAGTTTGAATGTAAAAATAAAACATAATAATCATTTTATTAAGCCAAAATATAATTTTAATAAAAAATATGTAATATGTATTAGAAATCCTGTTGACAGATTTTTAAGTGCTTTTTATCACACTATACAAAATCAAAGAATTACTTTTTATATAAATTATTTTGAAAACTCTACAAATATTAATTCATTAATAAATGAACTACCATCAAAAAAAATAATTAGCTATATAAGATTATCGCATCACCTTCAGGAAAGTTTATCAACATTTTTGGATGTAGATAGTATTAAAAAAAATCCCCCAGTTTATATTTTTGATTATTCAACTTTGCATAATGACATTAGAAAATTTTTTGAAAAAGATGATAAAAGTAATAAAAAAGAAATAGAAAGATTATTAGATAGAAAGTTTGGCATGACAAAAAAAGATATAATAAATGAAAAAAATTATAAAATTTTAAAAAAATTTTTACAAAAGGATTTTGAAGTATACAAATATTTGGTAAAAATTAAAAAAAATATTAACTCGCAATTTTAGTTAATAATGATTTTCTGCTTAGGTAAGTTTATTGCATTTTTATTAAATTCCTGAGATGAAAATGAATTACATTTTTGATTTTAGATAAATTTAATTTCTAAATCTTCGTGATTTATATTATTGGGCTTATCTAAAGTTGATGGATATTTTTTTTCTACTGTAATTTTTTTATTAAATTCCTGAGGTGAAAATGTAAGCTCTAAAGCCCTTGGCACATCCACTGGAGATATCATTGACCAATTATTTACGTGTAGGTGAACCAATTGCAAATCAAATTTGTTTATAAAATTTGAAATTTTATCAAGATGTAAATCAACATTATGAAATTCAATTATCAAACAATTAAATAAATGCGAATTTTTTTTAATTTGTTCTAAAATTCTATATTCATCACCTTCTATATCTATTTTAAGCATAATGCTTCTTTCTTTTGCTAAGTTTATAATTGAATTTATATCTTCAGTAATATTTTCATCATGGCTATAATTATAACTACCTTTTGGACTAATTCTTTTTTTTATATGAAATCGATCTTTATTATTAAAAAAATTTTTATATTTAAAATAATGAAAAATAATTTGAGGATATTCAGTAAATGATTTAAAAAATGTTTTCCAGCTTACAGTGTGATCGTAACAATAAATTTTAGGCTTAATTTCTTTATAAATTGCTTCTTCAAATGACCAGTCTGTAGATAAACCAAATGAGTATAAAATTTCAGTCATTTTTACACTCTTTTCTGGAATTATATATCCTCCATCAGCAATGCCTCCAAGTCTTATTAAATCTGTCTCATATAGGGGTTTTAGAAATGATGGTAATTTTATTGTTTTTTTCATTTTAGCTAATTACAAAAAATTAAGTTATACATATTTTTAATGAAAATAAACTACATAAAGAATGTTAGAGAAGATAAAAGATTAAGTATGAATGAATATGTGGATAACTTGATCTCTTATCAAAAGATTCATTTTAAAAATTTAGATATAAATGAACATTCTATTAATACCAGTAAGATTTATAAATTCTTACCAAAAAAATGGAAGCTAAGATTTGCAAGATATATTCACTACCCTTTTTCATTAAGAAGATTACCAATTTTTGATTTAACACATGTGGTTGATCATAGCTACGCTCATCTTGTAAAAAAAATAAAAAGTAAAATAAAAATATTGACTGTCAATGACTTGATACCACTGGTTTTTGAAAAAAAAAAATTAAAAGATATGTACAATCCAACTGGAGAAGGTACTGATAAAAATCTTAAATATCTTTTTAGATATTCTGCAAAACATTTTAAATATTTTGATAGGATTATTGCTATTAGTGAAAATACAAAAAAAGACATCTTAAAATTTTCAGATTGTGATGAGTCGAAAATTTCAGTTATTCATACTAATGTTACCCCACCTTATTTTAATAATTCCCCAATTAATAAAAATGAAATCTGTTTGAGATATAATATCCCAGTTAATAAAAAAAAAATATTAATCAGTGGGAATGGTTTTTATAAAAATCATTTAATTTCATTTAAAGTATTAGAAAATTTATTGAAAGAAAATCTTGATGTTTGTTTAATATGGATAGGGCACAAAGGAGATATTTCAAAAATTGACAATAAAATGATTGATAGAATTATTAAAATTCCAATAATTAATAAAGAAGAATTACCCTCTATATATAAGGTTTGTGACGTTGTTTTATCACCGTCGCTTTACGAAGGTCTTGGTCTTGTAAATTTAGAAGCAATGAAATGTGGTATACCAGTTGTTACCAGTAACACCTCTTCTATACCAGAAATAGTTGGAAATGATGCCATCTCTTGTGATCCAATGGATTCTGATTTTATGACAAAAAAAATAAAACAGCTTATTGAGGACAAAAATTTTTATGATAACTCTGTTGATTACGGTTTAAAAAGATCAAAAATTTTTGATTACGATGAAATGCATGATAAAATTGTTAAACTTTATGAATCAGAATTTTCTAGAATAATCAATAATGCAAAATTTAATTAATTTAATTAGAATTTTACTTAATAAAATTTTACCAAAAAATAGAGTAGGTGATAAAATATACTGTTTTATTAATTTTATAATAAAACACAAAGGGAGATTTCCATCCAATAGAATGCTTTTTAATGATTATATGTATAGACTTAAAATATCTAATGAACTAGTTAGCAAGTTAAGAATTTATGTTACTGACAAAGAAAATTTAAAATCACATGTAAAAATAAGAATTGGAGATAAGTTTAATGTGCCAACTTTAAAAGTTTTTAAAAAATTTGATGATTTGTTAGACTTTAAAATTCCTGATAATTGTGTAATCAAACCAACCCATCTAAGTGGAGAAGTTATTATTAAAAAAAATAATAGTGAAGTTGATTTTAAAAAAATAAAAAAATGGTTCAAAACTAATTATTATAATAGAGCAAGAGAAGCTCAATATAAATACTTAGAACCAAAAATTATTATAGAGCCAGTAATTTTTAATAATTATAATATTAGCGATTATAAGTTTTTTTGTTTTAAGGGAAAAACTAGACTAGTTCAAATCGATAGTAATAGATTTAGAAATAGAAGTAAGTCATTTTATAAGATCGATAGAATTGAAGAAAATTTAATTTGGACAAAACAGAATTTTTTTAATTATCAAGCTAATGATGAAAAAATCGAAAAACCAAATAATCTTGATGAAATGATCAGGATTTCAGAAATATTAGGTAAAGATTTTGAATTTATAAGAGTTGATTTATATACAGATGGTATCGAAGTTCTAGTAGGAGAATTAACTAGTATTTGTGGAAATGCTTCTCTCAAGTTTTACCCAGATCATAATAGTGAAGAAATTTGTTCAAATATAATTTTTAGATAATTCATTTTAATTTTCATTATTTAATTTTTGGTATAAAATATAAAATTGATAAAAAAAGAAAAACAAACCCTGAAGATCCGTACAGGGTCGTAAAACTCCCAGATGAAATTATAATTAAATATAAAGACAACCAAATATTCTGTAAAAGTGGGAATTCTTTAGAATTACTTTTTTTTAAATTAAATGGTATCAAAATTAAAAATAAGATTATTGAAATTAAATAGGGTAAACCATATTTAAAACTAATTATTAATAAACTTTCTCTACCAACAGATTTTGAGTCTTTATCATAGGCTATATTTCCATCTTTAGTCAAACCAAAAGACTGTAATTCTGAATTATGACCAACACCCAAAAGTGGTTTTTCTTGGATTTTTCTAATTAGGTATTGATTTAATATATGTCTACCAGAAAAAAAATCTTGACGACTATCACTTGTTGATTCTCTTGTCTTATCTGCAGAAATTATCAAATCTAAAAAAACATTTTGTGAGTTTGCAAAAAAGAACTTTGGTGTTGAAGAAACAATAATAAAAAAGAAACCAATAGATACAAGAAAAATTGTATAAAATTTTTTAAATACTGTAGAATTTAAATAAATAAAACTACTTAATGATATTAGAATTACTGAAAAATAGCCTACCCTTGATTTTGTTAAAAGACAAAAGTAAGCAATCACACAAAAATAGATAAAAGATTTTATTTTTTCATTTTTAGTAAAAAGATCGTAATGAATTATACTTAATAATATTGGTAACAAAAAAATAGCAGATGAATGCCCACCCACTTCAGATGATAATAATTTAAGTCGATAGTTTTGCGTTATCGTTTCCCAAAAATAATAATTAATAATATAAGGATAATCCATCATTGTTAATAAAGTTGTTAAAAACAGTGAAACAAAAAAGATAATTACAGTATGTTTTTTTATAATTTGTATCAATTCTTTTAATTCGTAATACTTTACTAGCTGAAAAGCTAAAAGAGAAAAGAATAAAAAACTTGAAATAATACTTAGTAAATTTAAAAATGTCGAAAATTCAAAAAGATAATAAATTAATAAAATAAAATTCATAAAAAAAATAAAAAATAAACTTTTAAATTTTTTAATATTAAAATAATCATCACTTATTAAGGCTGGGATTAAAGCAATAAAGATGATTGTGTTAAATTTTTGAATGAATAGATATTGATTGATAAAAAAAGAATATATCCATACGTAATATAAATAAAATAAAAAGATTTTTAATGCTCTTTGACCTTGCAAGATATTAACCATATTTTTTAATTGAATTCTTTTCTTTAATAAAAACAAATAATAATTTAAATGATTTAAAGTACCTTGGTACAAATCTAATTGGGTCAAATAAACATCTTATAAACCAGCCAAGATAAAATCTATCAAAAAAAACGTTTATTGGAGCCTGTTTTTTAGTGAAATAGGATATTGCAGCCCCACTACAAATAATTGAAGGTTTAAACGAAAGTTTTTTTAACAAATAACTACCTAAAATTTCCTGCACACCACCAGCTATGTTGATAATGATATATTTTGGCTTTATCTTATTTATCTTATTAACTAGAACACGGTCTTTTATATTTTTATTATAGGTTGGTGCAACATAACAATGAGTTTTTAAGATTTTAATTGAGTTTAAGTATTTTTTATTTGCTTTGGACTCGTTAATATTTGGATCAATTAAATAAATGGTTTTACTTTTATCTACTGATTTAAAGAATTTTTTTAAGAAAATAAAACCAGAAAACTTTTTCACTTTGATATTATTAAATATTCTTAAAAGTAAACATAAAAAACCACTATCAAATAAAACAATATCTGCGTTTTTTAATGATTTACGATATAGGTTATTTTTATTTATATCTGAAAGGCCTGGTCCCGAAGGTAACACTAACAAACCCCCTTTATCTAAAAAATATTTTATAACCTTAAAATTACAGTTAATAAAGTTAATACCAAATACTTTGATAATTTTTTTTTTTATCATTAAACTTAATTATGTTTCATTTATAAATAATTTATTTATTAATGTATAATACTTTATAAGGTATAAAAAAGTCTGAATGAAAAAAATCGTAAAATTATTTAAACTTTTAAAATCTCAATTATGGATAAAAGGTTTATTTTTTGGTATTCCAGCAAATACTGAATTGGAAGAACTTATATTTGATATTGATACACCAGAAACTATAATAGATATAGGTTCAAACAAGGGACAATTTATTTTATTAATAGAAAAAAATTTTCCTCAAAAAATGATTTATTCATTTGAACCCATATTGGAAATGATAAACAAACAGAAAACGTTCTTTAAGGATAATAAAAATATCAGATACTATAATTTAGGATTGGGAAATACCAAGGAAAATAAAAATTTTTTAATTACGTCTCGTATGGATAGTTCTTCTTTTTTAGAAATCTCTAATAAAGATAATGGAAATAATAATTATGATATTAAAGAAGAAAGAAAATTAGAAATTGACAAATTAGATAATATTTTAGATGCCAGGAAATTAAAAAGACCTATATTGATAAAGATTGATGTTCAAGGATTTGAATTAGAGACACTTAAAGGTGCATCCAAAATATTACCCAATGTGGACTATATAATATTAGAAGTTTCAAGCAGTGAAATGTACAAAAATCAACCTACAGAAGATGTATTGGTTGATTATTTGAGAAATTATAATTTTGAAATTTTTAAATCAAATAATTGGATTAAGATAAAAAAAACAAATTTTGTACAAAGAGATATAATTTTTAAAAAAAAAAATAATGAATAAATATAAATATTTACTTTCAAATAGTAGAAGATTTCATCATCCAATGGTAGCAAGAGAGTTGCATCAAAATGATAAATTGATTAAATTAGTTTGCGGAAGTCCTTGGTATAAACTATATACTGATGTTCCAAAAAATCTCATTAAATCGTGTTATTTTGTAAATATTTTCCGAAAACTTTTACCAAAAAAAAGTATTTTTAATAATTTTGACAATTATCTAAAAATATTGAACTCAATTAATATAGATAACAATGCTAGCAAATTTGTTAATAATGCAGATGTATTCATAGGTCTATCAACAACAGGACTAAAAACTGGGAGACTAGGGCAAAAAAATGGATGTATTTATGTCTGTGAAAGATCTTCTTCACATATTGTTTTTCAAAATGAAATTATGTCTGAAGAGTATCAAAGCCTTGGACTTAAAATGAAACCTATAAATCCGTGGTTTATTGAGAGAGAGCTTAAAGAATACGAAGCATCAGACATTATTTTGGTACCTTCAAACTTTGTAAAAAAGACTTTTAGCAAAAAAGAAATTAATAAAACGGAGGTAGTTAATTTTGGTTCGTCTCCAAATGATTTTTTTTTTCCTTTAAACAATATTAAAAAAGACGAAAAAAATTTTAATGTTTTGTTTGTAGGTCAAATATCGATAAGAAAAGGATTGCATTATCTTATCGATGGATTTTCAAAATTTAATCACCCCAACAAAAAACTTCATATTATTGGATCAAATACTAAGGATAAGATTTTTTTTCAAAATCTTATAAAAAAAAACAATATAAACAATAATATTATTTTACACGGACCTAAAAAAAGGAATGAGATTAATTTAATAATGAACAATTGTCAGGTGATGGTTCTGCCAAGTATAGAAGAGGGTCTTGCATATGTTACAAAAGAAGCGATATCAGCAGGTTGTCCTGTTATTGTTTCAGAAAATACAGGTGCTAAAGAATTTGTTGACGAAAATAGATGTGGTATATCGATACCAATTAGAGACTCTCAGATAATTGCTGATAAATTAACTTTGCTGGCTGATAATAAAGATCTTCTTAGAGAATATACAATAAATTCAATTAATTACTCAAAAGCATATACATGGACTGACTATGTTGAGTCTCTAGATCTAATTATAAGAAAAATTAAAAATAATTGATTTTATGAAAATATTATTTATAGGACAATTAAAAGCAAGTGGCTATTTTCAATATTCAGCATTAAAAAAAATAAATAAAGATGTAGACATAATCGATACTAATAATTTTTTTTTCAGAAGAAATTTTTTTAAAAAATTTTTTTACAATATTTCTCCAGAGTTATTAGCCCCTTTTATCAATTATTCAATACTTAAAAAAATTAAAAATGAATATGATTTAATATATGTCACGTCAGTCGAGTACATAAGTAAAAAATTGATTTTTGAATTAAAAAAAAAAACTAAAAAAATAATTTGTTTTTTAGAAGATAACCCTTTTGCTAAAAGAGACAAAAAAAGATGGGATTTATATATAAAGTCAGCAAAATTTTTTGATCTTACGGTTGCATTCCAAAGATCACGAATCTCGATGGGTAAAAAATATGGTTTAAAAAATTGGTTACTAGTATGGCCACCGTATCAAAAGAATATTCATACTAAACAAAAAGTTTCAAATTCTGAAAAAAAAAAATATTCTAATGAAGTTATTTTTATTGGAACATGGTTTCCAGAAAGAGGTATTTTTTTTAAAAAAATTATTTCTTTAGGCTTGAATATTAGAATATTTGGTACTAGATGGAACAAAGATCCAAATTATTACATAATGAAAAACAATATAACTTTGGGACATGTTAGAAATAAAAAGTATGCAAAATTAATTCAAGGTTCAAAAATATCGATCTGTATTCCCTCAAAAGGAAATTTTGATGGTATTACTAAACGTTCAACAGAAATACCAGCAATTGGAAGCATGTTATGTGCAACAAGAACCTACGAACATAAAAAATTATATTTGGAAAACAAAGAAGCTATTTTCTTTAAAGATGTTTATGAATGTTACAATAAATGCAAAACATACTTGAAAAATAAAAATAAAATAAAAAAAATTACAGTTAACGGAAATAAAAAAGTCACAAGAATTTTGAAAATTGATTTTGAGTCCACAATTAAAAAGATACTAAAAATTGTTAAATAATTACTTAATAAGATTATAAAAACTTCTATCTTTTTTTGATAAATTAAAATTTTCATCAAAACATTTAAATGAATTAAATGACATTTGTTGTATTTTTTTATTTGAAAGATTGTTAAAGTTAAGCAATATTTTTGAATAGTCAGAAACTGTGTTATTGGACACAAAGCCAGCTTTATAATTTAATATTTTTTTATAAATATTAACTTTGTTTGTTGTAATTACAGGTTTTGATAGGCTTAGTGACTCAACTAACGAAACACCGAAATTTTCCCCATGTGAAGATAACACCATTGCTTTCGAATTTAATATCGCTCCCCATTTTAAATCACCATGAATTGACTCAGACCAATGAAGATAATTATTAACACCGTTTTTTTTGGCAATTAATCTCAATCTATTTTTTTCAGCGCTTTCTGGTCCTATTAATAATATGTGATATCTAAATTTTAATTTTATCAATTTTTTTAAAGATTTGATTAATATTTCACACCCTTTTTTCTCGTGGAATCTTCCTAAAAATAACAGAAATTCTTGGCTCTTCAGCTTTGGGAATTTTTTAAAAAATATATTTTTAGCATATCTTTTATTGATTTTTTTTTTTGATATTCCATATTTTACTAATTCTTTTTTGATACCATCGGTATTTACATAAGTTCTATTTAATAATTCTTTCTCTTCATTAGTAGTAAGTAATAATGACTTTGAATTTAGAAGATTTCTTTTTTCTATTAGATACCAATATATTTTTTTTTTAATTTTTTTTTTAAAATTACGAGAAAAAAAGGGATCAAGTTGACCATGCGTAAAAACAAAAAATTTTTTGGCAAGTAATATTCTTGCTATAAGCGTATAAAAACTCCAAAGACCATGTATTATAAAATAATCATAATTTTTTTTATTTTTAAGTAACCAAATAAATAAGTTAAGATTAAAACCAAAATTACCTAAATAATGATTTCCCATGTAAAAAATATTTATATTTTTATATTTTTTAAAATTTTTAAATCCATTTGTTAAAATATCAACTTTTATACCAGCTCTTATTAACGAATAAGTATGATCTATAATTGCATTTTGTGGACCACCAAAATTTGGATCTAAAGAATGAATAATTCTTAAAATTCTCATTTTTTTACTCTTAAATTTTCTCATTTATCTCTTTTAGTTTTCGATTCATACTTTTTTGCATCAACTAAAGTATGAAACCAAAAAGAGTTTAGAAAACAATAAATAAAACCAACTTTTCCATCCAAAAAACCTAGAAAAATAAAATATTTTATAAAAAATAAAATAAAACCTTTAAATCCTATTGGTAATTTTAAAATAATATTTTTAAAGTATCTATTTCTCTCGATATTATTTCCAAATAAATTTGCTTTAATTAAGTGATAATTTGAATTTTTATTTTCTTTACTTGCTAAATAACTCCAATTATTATGTGTTTGAATCCATTGATTTAAATTTTTATCATTTTTATCAAGTAACAAGCCATCAATCTTTTTTGTATAAATTTTAGATACAAAATGCTGGTCATATTTTTTATTTTCACAATAAGCTGTTTTAGATCGAAAAAGACGTAAATGCCAATTTGAAGCAGCCCCAAATCTTAGTTTTTTATTTAAAAAATAAACTTGTCTTTTCATCATATAATTAAAAGATTTATCATTTTCTTTGATTATTTTCTTAATATTTTTAAAAAGTTTATTACTTATTATTTCATCAGAGTCCAAATGAAGTTGCCATTCAAAAATACTATTATATTTCTTAATGATAAAATTTCTTTGGTGAGAATAGTTAATAAATTTTCTTTTAATAATTTTACAGTTATGCTTTTTAGCAATACTAGTTGTTTTGTCGTTTGAAAAAGAGTCTAGTATAATTATATTTTTGCTTAGTTTTTTTGCTGCGGATATTACTTTGTTTATTGTTTTTTCTGAATTATATGTAAGTATAATCGTTGCTAATTTTTTATCCATTATTCAAATAAATTATTAAAGTCATCTTTAGGTATAAAATCTAAAAGACCGCTTTGTGTTAAATTTTTTAAACTTATATTATTTTTCAAACATAGTTCAGCAAACCTTGTCATTTTTCTTATTCCTCTAGAATTACTATTAAGGGCTCTTGCCCATTCAAAGGATGTGTAATCTTTATAATCTGGGTCTTTACCTGCAAAATGACTATCATTGTTTGCTAGTAAATTTATTACACCATTTAACTCAACACCTAAAAAATATATATTTTTTGAACCAAAAAATATAGCTGAACTTAATGCAATACCAATTACACCTCCTGAAGAATTGAAATGTGTTGATAAATCATTATTAAAATTATTAAAAAAGAGTGATAGTGATCCATTTTTAATCCAAAATACATTTTTTTTATTTCTATAATATTTAAACTTTTTAAGATTAAACCAATTAGAGTTTAGCAACAAAGTTACATCAGGATTTTTTTCTAAAATTTTGTCTAAATATTCAATAGGCCAAATTCCATTGCCCAGTTTGGGGTCAACAAATATATGATATTTAGGTTTAATTACATGATAGTCCTTGTGTGTAAAAGATCTATTTACCATAATTACAATTTCATTTTGTAATTTTTTTAAATCATATTCATTTAATTTAGGAGAATTACCTAAAAGAAAAATTCTTTTATCTTTGTGAATATCTTTTAAAAATTCATTTCTTTTTAAAAAATTATAATTACCAGTTACTTTTTTATATAAAAACAGAAAATACTCGTAAATATTTATTAAATCTATAATTATAGCATCGCCAATTTCATGAGGTGTATATTTAAGTTTTTTAAAAAATTTTTTTATCACAAGTTTTAATTTTCTTAAAAAATACTTTCAAATATATTTTCTGCTATTTTAAAGTCTTCAGGCCAATCTATATCAAAAGACTTAATTTTATTAACATCCATCAAAAAAGGTTTTAAACCTATACGGTCATTATATTTAACATAATTTCTTTTGGATGATAAAAATATTGTATTATTGACTATGAACAGCTTTTTAAGACTTTGGGTTTGAGGCCATTTTTCCTTTTTTTTATTAAAATTGATTGGTTTTTTTTCATTGTAAATAAAATCTTGAATTTTCGTTACTCCCATTAGTGAGTCATATTTTTTTATTTTTTTTTTATATACCCTAATCGCTCTTTCATATTCTTTATTGTCAAAAAAAGGTGAGGTGACATGTGTCCAAAGTATATGATCTGATTTTATTACTTTAGGTACGTATTTGATTACTTGATCTGTACTTGTAGAGCTTATACAAAGATTATCAGGTCTTTTATCAATTATAATTTTTTTTATATTTTTTTTTTTTAAAAAATTTATTATTTTTTTATCATTTGTAGAGACAACAATATTTCTTACACCTTTAACTAAAATTAATTGTGAAATTTTTAGTTCAAATAAACCAAATTTTTTATTTGAAAATTTTTTTATATTTTTGTTTTTTATTCTCATGCTAGAACTTCTACATGGTAAAAAAATGTCTATGATCATTAATTTATATATTTATAAATTGAACTTTTCTTAACATTTTCATAAGTAGTATCACTTAGAGATATTAAATTTAATTTCTTTTTGTAAAAATTAAAAATTTTTTGATTTTCATTGTATAAACTATAATCATTTATCTTATCTAACTTTTCATAACCGTCAAAGCCTATTAAAAAAACATTTTTTGCATTTACTTCCTTAGCAGCCGAAAGTGCAATTGCTAACGGTGCATTATTTATTTTTTTATCAAGACTGTTTGTTTTTAATTTATGAAAATTTTTTAAATATTTGGGAAGTATAGTTTTATCATCAATAATATTATTTACTAAAAACTTTTGTGTAATTAATCTTTTTTTATTAATTTTATTTATTTCATTTCCAGTTATACAAAGAATTGATTGATTCTTTATATTTTTAAATAGATCGGAATTTCTACTACTAGAAAATATTATATAAATACTTAAATCTTTTTTTAAAAGTTCTTTAATATAACTATAGTTTTTTTTAACAGTATCTCCACCACCAATGATTAGAACTGATTTCTTTTTAAAAGATAATCCTTTTTTTATTAAAATATTTTTTTTTTCTTTTTTTGTTAGAAACGAAATTATATCTCCTAAATTATATCTTTTAGATTTAATTAGTTGCATGGCCTCAGCTTGAGGATTTTGAGTTGCACCAGAAATCATATAAGGAAGACTTGTCCCCCATTTTTCTTTTAATTTCATTTCTTCAAATTGATTAACTACATAAGCAATATTTCTATAATTGTTTATTTTCATAATCTTATTTTTAAGATTTAAATATGTTAATATAAGTTCTGTTTTCAGATTTCCTGCACCTCTACCCATGCCTGTTATAGTGCAATCTAAATAGTCTATATTATTTTTAATCGCTTCAATTGAATTTGATAGTGCCATTTCTAAATTGTTGTGTGCGTGAAAACCTATAAGAATTTTGTTATTAATACTTTTAATTTTTTTAATTATTTCTTTAACATCTCCTGTAACTAATGTTCCATAAGAGTCTACTATGTAAATTACATCAAAATATTTTTTAAGTTTTAAAATTGGTTCTATTAATTTTGAGTCTTTCAAAATTATATGTGAATACATTAAGTTTACACAGACTTTAAATCCCAAGCTTTTAGTTACTTTTAAAAAATTTTTAGATTTTATTACTTCTTTTGGATTAATTGCAAATCTTACAATATCAACTACGCCCTTACATTTACCTAAATTTTTTTTAAGATCATTCGGTTTGTCCCAATCTTTTAAATCAATCATTATAGAAATCTTTTTTTTATTTCCAATAATGGATTTTACTTTTTTTATATTACTAATTGTTAAGAAATAATATTCTCCATAGTAAGAATTTTTCTTAATCGGGTTACCTCTATAACCAATTTCCACTATGTCTATAGGAAGTGATTTGATCAATTTATAATAGTTATCTGTTAATTTTTGATCAAAATCCCAATTAGTATAGTAACCCCCATCCCTAAGTGTGCAATCTAAAATTTTCATACTTAAATATATTTTATATATAATTTATCTAATTTTTACTCGATATTATTGCTTATAACAAAAATTAATAAAATAATATATAAGTGAATTAATATGATCTTAAGATTCGCACCATTTTTTACTATTATATTTTATAAGATTTTAAAGATAAATAATGCTCCATAATAGAATTAAATTGCATATGAAAAACATTTATAACTTAATTTTATTAATTTCCTTTATATTAATTTCAGCCTGCAGTAATTCGACAGGATTTAAGAGTGAGCCTAAAAGCTCTAACCCAAAAAAAATTGGGCTTGAACAAAGAGGTGTAACTTTAAAATTTCATAATTTAAATAAGATCAATACAGCATCGCTACCTAAATTTGAGGAAATAAAGAAAAATAAAAATAAAAAAATTATTAAATTAATGAAAGAAAATGAGTACTATTATACTATAGGGCCAGGGGATGTTATAAATGTATCAATCACAGATATTGATGACATTGATGGTTCATATACCATAAGTCCAAAGGGGGATGTAACTATTCCTTATGCCGGACAAGTCGTTATAGATGGTAAGACTAAGGAGGAAGCTCAATCATTTATAAATGAAGTATTAAAAACTTTTTATCAAGAGCCCGAAACAATTGTTAAGATTGAGCAATATAACAGTGCATATGTTTATATAACTGGTGCAATTAATCGTCCTTTATCAATTTTACTTTCAGAACAACCATTAAAAATATTAGATGCTCTTATTAGGGCTGGCTATGTTAAAGATCAAAAAAGTTATATGAAAACAGCATTACTAAGAAGAGGGGATGAAGTTTTTGAAATAGATTTATATGAACTATTAAATGAGAATAACACTGATTTAGATATTTTTTTAAGAAAAGATGATGTAC
>MDTB01025291.1_pt1 | contig 15039 bp, 16 predicted proteins | sample 811161 | NCBI WGS metagenome assembly MDTB01 (sample SAMN05326650, study PRJNA326480) | marine metagenome | isolation source: seawater | place: Mediterranean Sea | collected 2009
ACTTTAGACAGTACATTGGCAGTAGCAGGAAATGCAACTATAGGAGGTAACTTAACTGTAACAGGAACAGTAAGTGCAGTTAATGTAGATGTAACGTATGCATGCGAGTACTTAGTAGTTGCAGGCGGTGGCGGAGGTGGTTCTCGTTTTGGAGGCGGCGGCGGTGCCGGTGGCATGGAAACAGGAACAACCAGTAGTGAGATTACTGTTGGTTCTGTATATACAGCAACCGTAGGAGCAGGTGGATCCGGTGGTGGTGCTACTGGTGGTAGTTTTACTGGTGGAGCACACAATGGAGCCCAAGGAGGAACTTCTTCTTTAGCAGGATCCGGTATTACTACTATATCTTGTACTGGTGGTGGATATGGTGGCGCTGGGGACAGTCAAGATGGTGGAGCAGGAGGCTCAGGCGGCGGAGGTGCCGGTCGTTTTGCAACTGATGGTGGAGCAGGAACAAGCGGAGAAGGAAATGCAGGTGGAGATGGGTCAGGAACATCTATGGGTGGAGATGCTTACAGAGGAGCTGGTGGCGGCGGAAAAGGTGCAGCAGGAAGTAATTCAACAGGCACTGATAATGCAGCCAATGGAGCAGGTGGAAATGGAGCTGCAAGTAGTATAACAGGAAGTTCTGTCAATTATGCAGGTGGCGGTGGCGGAGGAGCTGGTTCATCAGATCAAAATAATCAATCGTCAGGAGGTACTGGCGGCGGCGGTGCAGGTAATACAAGAGATTCAAATGGAGTAGCAGGAACAGCTAACACAGGTGGAGGCGGTGGAGGCGGGGGCTACAGTATAGGAACTAGTGGTGATAATAACCCCGGTCTAGCAGGTGGAAGTGGAGTAGTTATTTTAAAAGTACCAACAACAAATTATACTGGAACAGTTAGTGGTAGCCCTACAGTTACTACAAGCGGGTCTAATACAATAATTAAATTTACACAAAGTGGGAGTTACACAGCATAATGGCATACGCAAAAATAGAAAATACAATAGTTACAGATGTAATAATGGCTGATGCAGATTTTGTAGCAAATTTAGAAGGAGACTGGATTGAATGCGACGAAACTCTAGTGGGTATCGGAGATATTCATTGTGAAGGAAGAGGTTTTTATGGAGCAAAACCATTCCCTTCTTGGAAGTTAGATAAAGAAACCTTAAAATGGGTATGTCCGAAGGTCTGCCCTGACACAGCAACGAAATTATACAACTGGGACGAAGCAAGTCGATCTTGGGTTTTATGGTACGACGCAGAGGCATAAAAAACCCGCTATGTAGCGGGTTTTTCGTCTGATGAACCTTCATCGGGCTCAGTAAGAAGCTGTTTCAGTCTAGTACTATAACCTTCTTTGGCTAATACTAATCTATCCATCTGTCTTCTCAAGTCTCCTTCCTCTTGTGAAATCATATTTAATTCAATCACAAAAGCTTTTTGCTGGTCGGTCATATCATTTATGAGATATTTTTGACCATCTATTTCTAATACTGGTTCATTTTTGATTTCTTCTGTCATTTGAATATATCCTTCCAGTTACCATGTGTACTACCTTTAGCATACTCTGTAGCACGATTTTCAAAGAAGTTAGTATGCTCAACTCCATTTAACATATAGTCCAACCAACCCAAAGGGTTTTCTGTACTATGAAAGATTCCTTTCAATCCCAAACCTAATAATCTTCTATCCGCAATATAACGAATATAAGCTTTTACCTCATCAGCTGTTAAGTCTGGAATATCTGCATCTTTAAAACAGGTATCGATAAAAGCATCTTCTAGTTCTACTACTCTTTCAGCAGCGCAATAAACTTCATACTTTAACTTATCGTTCCATAATGTAGGATTTTCTCTAATAAATTCTCTGAATAAATTAGTCATTCCTTCTACATGTAGTGTTTCATCACGAATACTCCATGTTACTATTTGTCCCATTCCTTTCATAAGATTATGACGAGGAAAGTTTAATAGTATAGCAAAACTACTAAATAACTGTACTCCTTCTGTAAATCCACTATAAACAGCCATAGTTTTAGCCATTTCAAAAGGTGAATCCATATTAAAGTCTGTTAAGTAATCATGCTTGTCAGACATAGCTTGAATCTCAGAAAACATTTGGTATTCGCTTTCATCAAATTCAAGAGTGTCTAGTAGTAAAGAATATGCTTCTTGATGCACTGCTTCCATTGAAGCAAATGCAGCTAGCATCATTCTCACTTCAGGTTGTTTAAATGTAGGTAGGTAGTGTTTTGCATAACCACAACATACATCTACATCTGCCTGTGTAAAAAACCTAAATATTTGACTTAGTAGTCGTTTATTTGGTTCTGTAAGTTTTTCTCTAAAATCTTTTAAATCATCTGCAAGACTTACTTCTTCTGGCATCCAATGCATTTGTTGTTGTGTTTTATATGCCTCAAAAGCCCACGGATAGTTAAAAGGTTTATAATAATTTCTTTCTTCTAGTAAATTTGCCATTTATCCCTCACATGCAAGACAGACTTCTTCATCACTATAGTCGAAGATGTACTCTCTTAATTTCTTGTCCGATACAGTATCGGCACGTTTAATTGCTTCACTACGCAAGTAGTAAAGAGTTTTCATTCCTTTTTTCCACGCCATCATATGAACATTATGCAGTTCTTGTTTTGACACATCAGCAGGGAAAAATACATTACAACTTTGTGATTGACAAATAAATTCTTGTCTCTCTGCAGCTAAATTTACAACCCATCTTTGGTCTATCTCTACTGCTGTTGCAAATATAGATTTTTCATGTTCATTTAGAAACTCTAAATGTTGAACTGATCCATGATTTGTGATAATACTTTTCCATATGTCGGGTGTGTTTCTATCTTTCTTACTAAGTAACTGTTCGAGATACTTGTTTTTAAGAAGAGAACTACCTGTTTTAGTCTTTTGTGTAAATGCGTTAGCACGATAAGGCTCAATGCTAGGACTTGTATTACCGCAGATAATGCTACTACTAGCATTAGGAGCGACAGCCAATAAGTGAGCGTTACGTACTTGGTTATTTTTGTCATCTGGACAACTACCTCTCTCTTTCGCAAGTTCTTCAGTTTCAAACTGAGCTTGCTCTTTTATGTGCCTAAACATTGTATAATTTGTACTTTGTGCAAACATACTTTCAAAAGGAATATTTCTCTTCTGTAGGTAAGCATGGAATCCCATAGCTCCTAGTCCAATACTTCTTTCTCTTTCAGCACTAAATTTTGCTCTTGATAAAGCATCAGGAGCTTTTTCAATGAAATAAGTTATTACATTGTCAAGAAAACGAATTAAGTCTGGTATGAAAAACTCATCGTCTTGCCACTCATCAAAATTCTCCAGATTAACACTAGAAAGACAACATACTGCTGTCCTTTCTTCATTAGTCGGAAGGGTAATTTCTGAGCAAAGATTACTGTGATTTACTTTTAATCCCAAATCTTTTTGAAATTCGGGTAAAGCTTCTTGTACAGTATCTTCAAACATTATGTAAGGCTCACCAGTCTCTACTCGATTCTGTATAAGCTTTACCCATAATGTTTTTGCTTGGACTGTCTTTTTTACTTCTCCACTATGTGGATCAATTAAGTCCCAGCTATCGTCAAATTCTTCTTCTTGTGTTGCTTTATCAATTAACTCCATGAATGAGTTAGGAATAACAACAGCATGATGAAGATTAGTTGACTTTCTGTTAATGTCGCCACCAGTAGGCTTCCTGATATCAAGAAACTCTTCAATTTCTGGGTGGCTGATGTGTAAATATGATGCATAACTACCTCTCCTTGTGACTCCTTGACTAAACGCTAACATCTGTGCGTCTACTACTTTCATAAAGGGTATAACCCCTGTACTTTCACTTCCACGAGAAGTTGCAGAGCCTACACTTCTCACAGAACTCCACGTTCCGCCTATTCCTCCTCCCACAGAAGAAAGCCACGCATTTTCTGTATAATGATCGCTAATTCCGCCTCTACTATCCTCTACATAATTTAGGAAACAACTTATGGGCAAGCCTCTGTCCGTTCCACCATTTGTGAGTATAGGAGTTGAAAACATAAACCAAAGTTTACTAGCGTAATCATACATTCGTTGAGCATGAGCTTCATCATCAGCAAAAGCAACTGCAGCACGTGCAAAAGCGTCTTGTGGTGACTTCTCATTCTCCAACATATATCTGTCTTGCAGAGTTTTTAAACTAAATTCATCTAATAGTTTGTCTCTGTCATAATTAATTATTACTGCCATTCAAATATCCTTTTATGTCTGAGGATAAATCCTCTAAATTCATTCCTGATTCGATTATTGCTTGCTCGGCATAACTCTCTAAATCCATGAGTTCAGCATTAAGCAATAGTCTATCTGCATTTTCGTTTAGAGACTGTATAAATTTATACTTGCTATCTATAGGACAGCTGTCGTATATATCATATAAGTCTCCATAATCATTAATAAGTGAGACAGCGCGTTTTGGACCAATCCCTGCTATTCCAGGAATGTTATCTCCAGTATCGCCTGCTAAACATTTGAGTGTCAGATATTTATCTGGTTCTACATCATAATGTTCTTCCCAATTATCAATAGTAATCTCTTTTCGTGTTACTGTAGAAAAGCGAGATACTCCGTCTTTAATAAGTAAATCCCAGTCTTTATCTGATGATATCAACCATATATCTCCTATACCAAATTCTTCTTTCTTTCCTACTATCCATGCTGCTAAATCATCAGCTTCTAAGCCTTTATTCTTTAGTACCATATAACCCTTACTTTTTAATTTCTTAAAAGCATTTGCGAATTCTCCCAAAAATTGTTCAAATTCTTTCTTTTCTGTTTCGGTTTGTGTGTCGTACTTGTCCTTCCGATTTCCTTTGTACTCAGGATAAATATTCTTCCTATATGTACTTCCACCATCTGCAAGTATAATCATGTTCCCACAATTATAAGACTTTGCTAAACTCTCAACAGTTCTCACGTAATCGTTTGTGTAGTAAGGGACTCTCTTATATCTCCATCTAAATGCGATATTTAATCCATCAACTATTATCAGATTCTCGTTGTGTTCTTGTTTTTTTAATGTTTCTGCGAATTCCATCTTGTTCCTTTTTGCAATTCCTACAGGCGTGGCCTATTGGAATATAAATTATTCTATCTGCTATTGGACACCTATGCTTCCAAAATGTGTCGGTCACTCTAACCTACTAATATTGTCCTCTTTTATTACTTCTATTTTTGCTAGAAGTGGGTGAGTCCAGCCGTGAGAGACTAAATATGTATTTAGTTCTTCTCCAAGTAGTATCTCCACTAGCTTTTCCTTTCCTTCATCGTCTAGTACACTTATTATTTCATCAAGAAATAGTGTATTGATACGAGAGCTAGATATACTACTCATTAATTTCCTTATTGCTAGCAGAGTCGCTGTGTTAACCCTTGCTAGTTCTCCTGAGGATAAGGCTAGAATGTCTACTATCTTTGCATTATCCGTTATTTCTACATTCAGTCTGTCGTTTGTTACTACAAATTCAAGACTAAACCTTCCTGCTGAAAGCTCAGCAAGGTATTCGTTTGTTAATTGTTCTAAGTCTTTGACTAGATTTTCAATTTTGTAAGCAAGCAAGCCGTTTGTACTAAAGGCTTTTTTGAGTATCTCAAGATGAGTAGCTCGTTCTTCTACTTTACTTAACGCCTCGACAATTTCTTCAAGTTCTCTCTCGAAGTTAGTTGTCTGTTCGGAGATTATGTCAAGCCTCGTATTATGTCTTTCGGCTTGCATATTGCTCTCCGCAATTTTTTCAATCTCCATTCTTACATTGGAGATACGTGAAGAAATTTCGTCAATTCGGGAAGATAGTTCCTCACCGTCGAAAATCTCTGTTGGAAGAGAGTTGTCCACATTTCGAATAAGATTTTCAAACTCGTTCTGTAGAGTGTCTCTTGTATTTATTTTTAAGTTGTTTACTTTTGCTTCTTTTATATGTTCATCAAGAACAACTATATTATTATGTGCGTTTGTCTTTGCATTGAAATAATTTGTATTAATTTCTTCCATCTGATTCCAGTCTATCTCTTGTTCACAGGTTGGACACAAGCCTTCAAGTTCTGAGATTTTGTCCAAGTGCGCTTGAGCATCAGAAAGTTGGGAACTATAGTTCCCATGTTTCTGCAGCATAGCGTCAAGGTCAATCTTCTCGCCTTTGAAGAGCCGTCTCTCGTCTGTTTCAAGCTGTTGCAACTGCTCTTTATTAAAATTATTGTCTATAATTTTTTTGTTATTTTCGGAGATTTTTTCAAAATCACTTCGTAACTGCTGTAACTCTTGTTCGTCTTTTTCTGACGATTTTGGTAAATTTAATATAGGAAGTATGTCTATACTCTCCAATTTATTTTCATTTAACCATTTTACTATTGTATCAGATTTACTCTCGAGGCTATTTACTTCTAGAGAAATCTCTCTCGATGCTTCCTTAAATATTTCAAAGAATTCTACATATTCAGTTAACTTTAAAAGATCGATTAGAAACTTTTTTCTGTTCGTATCTGTCGCAGTTAGAAACTGTAATGATGTATTTGTATTCTGATAAACCAACTGTGTAAAGGTCTTGAAATCAAGTCCCAATAGTTCCTGCACAGTCTTGTATGTATTCGTTGCTGTGTGAGATGATATGTCGTCTCCATTTTCATAGAGTTTACACTTTATACTTGCCTTACGAGTTACATCTATTTCGTACTCATTATCATCAACCTGAAAAGTCAGATTGATAGCATAACCATCATTTACAAAACGGTTTTGTATTTCTTGTTTTTTAATACCTTTCGAGTTCTTATTAAATAATACTTCTTCGATAATAAGTGGAATGGAAGACTTACCCATTCCGTTGGTGCCGACAAGTTGAGTGAGATTGCTAGAGTTAAGATTAAGAATGTTTCCTTTACCATAACTGAAACAGTTATCCCAGCGTAGCGTTTTTAGAATAATCATTAAACACTCCCATTATTTGTTGAATTTTATCATCATTCAAATCAAGGATTGCACTTAAGTATTCTGCTAGCTCTTCTTCGATTGTTAAGTCTTTTAGATTAAGCGTAGCTTCTGTACTTCGTTTTACTACTTTCTTATCAAGTAAGTCAGAGTTCTTGATTGCAGCTAAGTCAGCTACATCTCCTTCAATCTCATAAATTGTATGATGAAACATTGTATGTACCATATCCTCTGGGTTACTTACTGTCTTTCTAAGTAACTGAGGTAATGTAAACTCATGCCATGTCCAGTCATACAAGTTATCAATCATAAGATAGCCTGTCTTGACAATATCTCTGTGAAAAGATGTAGTCATGGGTGAGCCTGGATAGACAATGTTTCTTTGGGTATTTGTGTGACTATGTAGGTCACCTGCATACACTACAGGAAAATCATTGAATCTCTCCAGGTCTACCTCGGGTGTAACATGAGGGGGTATTTCACCCCTTACATGAGTATATAGTGGTTTGTCAGGATTACATTTTTCTATAGAGCCTTTTCTATGCAGGTCTGCATAGGGTAGAATAGTTCCCCATTCATACTCTTTAGTGTAATCTATAATCTCGACAAGGGGGTTCACATCAGACGTGGCTCTTGTTAGGTTGGAAAAGAAAGTCTTATACTTTTTAGTAGCTTCATGGTTACCATCATAAATGATAGTAGGAACTTTTACATCTTTAATAAAATCAAAGTATAGTGTGAGTTCGTCCATTGAAGGCACTCTATCAAAGAGGTCTCCACCTATAATGTGCAAGTCAACATGTTCTTCTAAGTCATAAATAGCTTCAAAAAACATTTTATATCTTGAACAAGCCCATGGCATAGGTACATTCTTTTGTCCTAACTTAATATGCCAGTCTGCTGTAAATAAAATCATGCTACGAATTCGTCTCCAGGTTGCCATGAACACCCTGTAAGACCGCCAGCTTTCAAAGCTTGCAGCGTTCTTAGCACTTCATTTGCATTTCTTCCTGTATCTAATGCATTTACTGATACATGTTGGATTATTCCTTCTGGGTCAACTATATAAGTTGCTCTGAAAGGTACTCCATTATCGTCGTCAACTATACCTAGTTCGTTGGCAAGGTATAATCCACAATCCGCAGCAAGAATATGCCTAATATTTCTAATAGCATCATTCTGCTCCTTCCAAGCGAGTTTACAGTACTCGTTGTCTCCACTAATGCCTATGACATCAGCTTCGCCAACAAGATAGTCCATATCTGCTATTTCAGTTGGACAAATAAAAGTAAAGTCTTTTGGATAAAAATAAACTACAGTCCATTCTCCTAATAGCACATCAACGTCGATGATTTCTTTACCATCTACTGCTGCCATTGAAAAGTTTGGAAAAGTATCTCCTACTCCTATCATAATACTCTCCTTAAGAAATAGAAAACTCAGAGTCTACATCAGAAGGTGCGTCTGCACTTTCAGATGGTTGAGTAACTCTTTGTAATAGTTCTAATTGAGCATCAGGTGTAGGCCTAGGTAGAACATCGTCCATTGAACGAAGCTCTGCTATAGCTGTAGTTTCGGCTTCATTTAGAGGACGTACTTTGCATTTTAGTGCTTGTAGTCTATACTCTACATTGAAGGCCATTGGTCCAGTCTTAACTCTTTGGAAGTGTATGTCCCAACCACTTTCTACATCAGTAGGATCACCAAGATCTTCTGCTGCAACCATGATTTGTTCCATTAGTTTCTTTTTAAGATTAACTACTTTAACATTTCCATCAGCGGGGTCTATGCATTGACAAGCATATGCCCAACCACATTTAAGGTCTGGGAAAAAGTCACGAACGTGATCTTTCTCTTTGTTGTTAAATGTTTCTGTTTCTCTGTCGAAAGCAAGACATTCCATAGGAATATTTTTGCCGTTTTCGCCTTTAATCCAGTAAACATATCTAGGTAATAAATCTCCCACTATACGAAGAACGTTATCACCTTCTTTATATGTATACTGGTCAATCTTTTCTTTTTTTGCGCTACCTTGCGCTTGGTTAAATTTTATTGCCATTTTATTGTTTTTCCTTTAGGATTTTCTTCAAATCTAAAATAAACATAGTCATCTTTAATTTGAAGTAATCGATTGTCGTTTGTTATTTGTTTAATTAATGGGTTATACAACATATGTAATCTTGTATCTCCACTTTCCTTGTATGTAAAATAATTTCTAAAAGAGGCAACCATTAAATATGTTGCACACTCTTCTGGGTAATACTTTTTGTGATTAGCTAATAATTTTTCAGGCTCGAGTAGAAAACTTCCACCGACAAAATCGCCCGCCCGATATTTATAGGCAGGGTCTTTTTTATTAATTGCTATTCGCTTGTAAGTCAGAACATGAATGACTGCGAGTATCTGAATGGCATCGCCTTTCGTCACACGCATTATTTTATCCCAATTATATTTTATCATTATATTATATCAAAATTTAGAATCCGTGTCAAGTAATATTTTTCGGAGGTGCTTACAGGGTTGATATCTCATATCCTTGTTTGATATAGTAGCCTAGTCGTTGACTAGCCTGTCTCCTTGCGGTATTTCCGATTAAATTTATGTCAACAACTGTAGGTTGTTGTTTTCCTTCATATGTACGAATTATTCTTCCTATGAGCTGTGTAAGTAACGGCTCGTTATTTACTGGTGTACCAAGAATTAAACAGCTAAGAATATCTAAAGAAATACCTTCTGAGAAAATTGATTGTGTCCCATACAGTATATTTTTATCTTTAAAAATTTGTTTAATTATATCTGGTCTTTCTTCGTGTGGGATTGCTCCCGTTACACAAACTGCACTATCACCAGTGAGATTGGCACAGCTTTTTAGGAAATCTACTCTATCAGATACTACTAACACTTTGTGACCTCGTGCCGCATATGCACTAGCAGTCATAGCTATAGAATTTTGATACTCTGAGTCGTAAGCCAACTCATTTACTCTATTAGCCCAAGGGATAGAGTTTCCGTCCATGAACCTTATTGGAAGTTTTAAGATGTCAATTTTTGGCATCATAAAGTTTTCCTTTGGTGGTTTGTAGACATTATCTCCAAAGTAATCTCTAAAGACTACATGCCTACCATCTTTTCTTTGCAATGTACCAGTAAGACCAATCTTATATCTAGCACAATTTTTATCTATAATTCTTGAAAAAGTCGGACTACTAACATGATGCATTTCATCTAAAATAATAGTTCCAAACTCTTGTCGAATTTGTGGAATCTTTCTATATAAACTCTGAATATTACCTATCACAACAGGACTATCAATTTCGAATTTACCACTACCAATAATGCCAGGTGTAAAACCAAATACTTTTTTACATTCAGTTTCCCACTGCTTTCTTAAAGATAAAGTATGGGTTACTACTAGAGTTTTTTGACCAAGCTTACCAGCTATTGCTAAAGCTGTAAATGTCTTACCCCAGCTTACCCATGCGTTAATTATACTACTGTCTTCCAAATCGTTATATACAGACTGCTGAGAAGGTCGTAAAGTAAACTTAAATGAAGGAAATTCTACTGGAATATCCGTTCGTTTATCTACTATCTCGTGGTCATCTGGTATTAAATCCGTTCTTCCAACAGGAATAGCCACTAGCCCTTGTTTAATAAGAGCCATATTCTTAATTATAATTGGCGGATCACCATACTTAAAAGAAGGTATTGCATATGTTAATTCATCATCAATCTTCTTCTGAGTATGCGGAAGTACTTCTAGGTATATCCTATCACTTATTACTGCTTTCATATTACCAGTGGTGATATACGCCTGCTACTATGACAAAGCATGTAAGAAAATTAACAAGTACAACGATACTACGCAAAATAGCGACAGCATCAGCATCTTTATCTGGTCCAACTTTCTCTCCTAGACTTTTTGCCCATAATCTCCAAAGTTTTTTCATTGTAGTATATCATCGTACCCTACTGTATAGAATACTGTCATTTCCTCTCCAGCGTGAATAGGTCTAACTGTATATAATTCTCGTTGCTGTCCATTATGGTAGTGTATATTAGTGTTAATATAACAGTTGGGAATATCAGCATGATTTATAAAACCACCTAAAGGAGTTCTAATCCAATCCCATCTTTTTTCTTCCCATATGTGAGTTTCTCCAATGAACACTCCAGCTTTTAAATCTTCAAGCGCAAACAATCCTAGACCATTAATATCTGATTCTTTAATTGTTACCTCTGGTATTAGAGGTCTGTAATGATGTGATTTAAACTTCACACTTTTCTCCATGTGTTTTTCTTTTTATCTTCAGATACATCATATAGTATCCACGGTATGCCTTCCCTATATAAAATCCCTGCCCAAGTACAAGACTCGGGCAGAGGTCTTTCAAGAGTAAAAGGGAAAGGGCAATCTTTTATCCATAGCACAGTGGCTATAACTTTTTTATCTACTCTTAAAATCTTGTGATACTTTAATGGAATATTATATTTTTTATCTTTTCTAAAAAAGTATCCTGAATTGTCTATGTAATACTTGCCCTGATGGTTTAAATATGAAGGTATATCTTTTAACATATATTTTATAGGATATATACTCTTCATCGGGCTTTGTAATCTTCTTCTTCCTAGTGTTTTGCCCTTCATGTTGGTATCGTCAAGAACTTGATTTTCTATCCATAAGATACCATCAGCTAATAATACTTCGTCTGTATGTACGGGAAAGACAGGAAATTTTAGTCTATCATATATCATACATCTTTTCAAACTTTCCAAAGGAGTAGTCATCTCCGATGTCAAAGTCGCAGCCTACAGGAGTACCTGGTATAGATAGTCCTCTATCTTTTTGTACACAGTCTTTTACTATTTTTGAATACTCGTCAACATAATCTATGCTAACTTCTGCAAGAATAGAGTCGTGAACCAACGCAAATATCTTAGCTTTAGAACTGTCAATAGCATTGTGTGTATCGATTGCACCAAGTAAGTTTATATCTGAGGCTACAGATTGAACTAAAAAGTTCATACCTGACCTGACTTCATGACTTTGTATTCCACGATTGTCAGAATTTACATTGGGTAATCTTCTCTTTCTTCCATAGTGAGAGTATATAAATCCATTGTCTCTAATAAACTTAGATGATTTATCTATCCATGCTCTTAGTTTAAAGAACTGTCGAAAGTAATCATCAATAACTTCTTGTGCATTATTAACACTAAAGTATTTTCCTGAGTCTTGAGTTACTTGCTGAGATATTTTATTTGCACCTGCACCATACATAATTCCAAAGGTTACAGCTTTTGCAGCCTGTCTCTCTGTTGAATAGTTAGTTGCAATATCATCTACATCACCAGGAAGTCCAAAAACTAACTTAGCAATAGTACTGTGAAAATTACCTCCGTCTTGGAAAACCTTTTGTAAGTTTTTATCTTCAGCAAGAACAGCTGCAACATAAACCTCTGCAGTAGTTAAATCCATTGCAACAATTTTGTTGCCAGGTTTAGCTTTTATACAACCCTTAACTATGGGATTGTCTCGAGGTATCTGTTGCATGTTCATCTTACCACTAGAAGATAGTCTTCCAGAGGTTGTACCATGCAAGTTGAATCCTGTGCGCAGTCTATTATCTCTATCTAATTGGGGATAAATTTTATCTAAGTAAGTATTCTTAATCTTTGATTTCTTTCTAATATCTAGAATGTGTTTAGGTATTGCATGCTCTTCTGCAAGCTGTCCTAAGACTTCTGCATCAGTACTATGCGCACCTGTACCTGTTTTCTTTCCTGTAGGCTTAAGACCTACAAAATCAAATAGTAACTCTCGTAATTGAACTGTACTATTAGGGTTAAATTCTTTTGCCTTTACTTTTTCAAATGTTGCTACTTCATCAAATTCATATAGTTCTGCAACTGCAGAATCAATATCTTCTTGCATTAACACAGTACCTTTTGCAAGTCTATCTTTATCAAAAGGCACACCAGTGTCTTGAATATCTGTTAGAAATCTACAGCCTGGTATAAGTATGTTCTCATATACAGACCATAGTTTAGGGTTTTTCTTAACAGCAGGATATAACTTTTCAAAAACTAATAGTGTTACTACTGCGTCCATAGCAGCATATACCTTCATAACTTCAAATGGGATACTATCCCACTGGAAGTCATCTTTTAGTATTCTATTTTGTCTTTTGTAATTTGCTATCCAATCGTGCATTGGTTTTTCGTAATCTCCATAAGGAGTATATTTCAGAGCAAGTTGTTTTAATCCATGTGTACCAGGCATTTCTTCTAAACAATAGTGTAGAAGCATGGTATCATGGAACTTTGGAAACTTGAATCCAAAGTGATATTCAAAGAAGGCTAAGTCAAACTTTGCGTTGTGAAATACTACTTGTTTAGTATCAAATATTTTCTGCATTAGTTCTTCTACTTCTTCGTCTATTATGTCTGTGAGTACATATGCACCCTTATCTTTTTCGTAGGATAAACTAAACCCAATCATATGTCCGTCTCTTGGGTATAGTCCTGTGGTCTCAGAGTCAAGCCCTATGAATTGATTTGGGTGAGCAAGTGCAGCTTCTAAAAACTGTATTGCCTCTACTTTTGTATCAATCCCTACAGCATTATCTGTTGTTACTTTTGCTACTACTAAATCTCCACTAATAAACTTAGTGATGTTTGTTTTGCTTTCGTCCCAAAGAGGCTTTGCCTCTGGTTTAAAAGAAAGCATGGCAGGATTAATTACTGGAAGAAACTTATCTTCTACACACCTACCACTATATTCTGTTATTGAATTTATACTTGTAAAATATTTCAGACTTTCTGAACCTACAAGTATAACCCAATTAAAATCTTCTGTGTTGATTTCTATATCAACATCAGCTTTTAAAATCTTTTTCTTACTACTATCTGAGCAGAGAGCGAATCTCTCAAACTCAAATGCATTATCAAATCTGTCCGCCCAGTTTGTACGACTCATCTTTGATTCTATTATTGCTACTTTTGCCATGTTTTTTCCCATTTATATATTATATCAAATTTTAACCGCCATGTCAAGAAGAATATAACCTCTCCCTCAAACTGTGTACCTTGACCTCTGCTAGCGCGCCTGGGTCTATGTTTGCACCCAAGTTAACATTTCTACTTACTAGTCCTACTTTATCTGCCAGTACTTTAACATTTTCTGCGGCTGATTGCCCTGCTTCGTCCCCATCAAAAACTATATCTACTCCATCAATATTTTGCATTTTCAATATAGCTAATTTATCTGCGTCTATATTGTTTGTTCCAAAACAACATACTGCATTTGTTAAGCCTTTATCGTGTAAATTTATCATATCAAAGATACCTTCTACTAGTATTATCTTTCCTTTGATAGCTTTAACATTAGAGGGGAAAAGAGGCATAACGGCTTGGGGAGGATATATTAAGTACTTTGGCCTCTCGGTCATAGTCATATGTCTACCATTAAATGCTACTACTTTTCCCGTAATGTCACGGATAGGAAAAACGATCCTGCCGTTGAAACTCCTATCATGATGTAAGAAGGCTTCAAATATTTTATAGGTTTCGGGTTTAATTCCTCTCCAGTTTCCCACATAAGGTGCGAAACCTTTAGGAAATTCAAAACCAATACTTGAACTTCTTGTTTCCTCTATTTTGTCTTTTAGTTTTTGTCTCCTTATTTCTAAGAAGTTGGCTTCAGCCCCAAAATGTTTAAAGATACTTCCTCGAAAGCCACAAGAAAAACAATGAAAGATACCTGTAGTATTATCAACCCTCATACTAGGGTTTTTATCATCATGTTCAGGATTTAGACATTTAATAACATAGTCTCTACCTGAGACTTTAAAGTCTATATTTCTTTCTTGTAATATCTCGTCTACTCTCATTAGTTACTTATCAATATTATTACTAGGACTATCAGGTAAAACGTCAGTAGTTCTATCATGTTCCCACTTTAATTTTTCGCCTAAGTCTTCAAAATCCGTCATCTTAGTTCCTTGCCCATCAGCTTCATGAGTATAGTATAGGCTTTTAAATACTACCTCTTGCATCTGGAACCA
>MDTB01010795.1_pt1 | contig 15037 bp, 15 predicted proteins | sample 811161 | NCBI WGS metagenome assembly MDTB01 (sample SAMN05326650, study PRJNA326480) | marine metagenome | isolation source: seawater | place: Mediterranean Sea | collected 2009
AAATAAACTAGTTTATATTTGAAAACTTTTTAAATTAATTATTATGACAAAAGAAGAACAACTAAATATTATTAACGATGCAATTAAGCAAACAAAAACGAATTTAAAACCTCTTGGTTACAACCTTGTTTTTTGGGGAGTAGTAATTATTTCAATGAGCTTATTTCATTATTTTTTCCCTCAAATAGTTCAATTCAGTTATTATTCAGCTTTAATATATTGGGTTTTAATTCCAATACTAGGGATGGTTTATACTACTTATTACAACATTAAGACTGGTATTAAAATTGGATATGAGACACAACTTGATAGGGTAATTAGAATTATCTGGGGTGTTTTTGGATTAGCTTGGATTTTTACAGTCGGTATTTCCCTTATATATAATGTGAACCCTGTTCAAGATATTTTATTTCTATTAGGAATAGTTTTAATTATGTCTGGTTTAATAATAAAATTCCATAACATTACTATTGGAGGAATTGGATTGTTGATTTTTACTGTTTATACTTTTTATAATCCAAGTATAAATCTACTTTTAGTAAATGTAATTGGAATCAGTTTTGGAATGTTAATTCCAGGGTTATCTCTTTATTTTCAAAAATCTGATAATTTACAATTGGATTATTATAAAGATGAATAAAGAGGTCGAAAAATTATTGTTTAATCCAATAAGACTCAAAACAATTTCTTTTTTGATGTCTGTAGAGAAGTGTACTTTTAAGGCACTCCTTAAAATAACAGATTCAACAAAAGGAAATCTAAGTATTCAACTAAAAAAATTAAATGAAGCTGGATTAATTAAAATTGAAAAGTATTTTCAAAAAAGCTATCCTACAACAGATTATTCGATTACAAAAAAAGGAAAGAGTTCGTTTGAAACGTTTTATAAACAATTAATGTCATTAAAATAAAAATGTAATGTAAACCTTACAATATGATTAATTTTTATAAATTTACAAGTCTAATAATTAAAAATTTATTTTTAATTAAACTTTAGGCACATTTATTGATCTAATTATGATAACAACTAACAATTATGATTAAAATTAAAGACTTACATAAGTCTTACAAAATGGGCATAAACTCTCTGCACGTTTTGAAAGGGATAAATATTGAAATTGAAGAAGGTGAACTAGTCGCTATTATGGGTTCATCTGGATCAGGAAAATCTACTTTGCTTAATATTTTAGGGATGTTAGATCTTTTAGATGAAGGTTCATATCAATTAGATGGCGTTGCAATTAAAAATTTAGATGAAACTAAGGCAGCTAATTACAGAAATAAATTTCTTGGTTTTGTTTTTCAATCCTTTAATTTAATCAATTATAAAACTGCTTTAGAGAATGTAACTCTTCCTCTATACTATCAGGGTATGAAACGCAAAGACAGGGAATCAAAAGCATTAGAATATTTAGAACAAGTAGGTTTAAAAGAATGGGCAACTCACCTACCAAGTGAACTTTCAGGTGGTCAAAAACAAAGAGTTGCCATAGCAAGAGCTATGGTTTCACAACCAAAAGTATTATTAGCAGATGAACCTACGGGAGCACTAGATTCAAAAACATCAAAAGAAGTTATGGCATTGATTCAAAAAATAAATGAATCTGGAAAAACAATTTTAATTGTAACTCATGAAGAAGATATAGCTAAAATGTGTTCTAGAATAGTAAGACTAAAAGATGGAATTATAATGGAAGACAAGAAAAATAAAATGATAAAAGCAATCTAATGTTTAGTAGAGATCGTTGGTTAGAAATATTTGATACAATTAAAAAAAATAAATTAAGAACTTTTCTTTCAGGTTTTACTGTTGCTTTAGGTATTTTAATATTTGTTGTACTGTTTGGATTTGGGAATGGGTTAGACAATACCTTTGACAAATTCTTTAAAGATGACGCATTAAATACAATGTGGGTTAATGCTAGGAGGACCTCGAAGCCATACATGGGTTATGAAGCCAATAGGAGAATCGAATTTGACAATAAGGATTTAGAGGATATTAAATCCAGGTTTTCATTTTATATTGACGGTATTACACCAAGAATTTCTGAGAGCGGTAATGTAGGCTATAAATTAAAATCAAATAACTACTCTATAAGAGGAGTGGCTCCTTCACATCAAAAAAATGAGATGACTATTATGATGAATGGAAGGTATATAAATGGATTGGATGTAGATAATAAAGAGAGAAATGTGGTTATTGGAAGATTAGTAAAACAAGATTTATTTGGAGAAGAAGATGCATTAGGAAAATTTGTTTCAGGCGGTGGAAGATCATGGAAAGTTATAGGAGTTTTTCAAGATGACGGAGGGGACAATGAAGAAAGAATAGTATATGTTCCCTACACCACTTTGCAATTAATTCAAAAAAATACTGATAAATTAGGACAGATTATCATTTCTTACAAGCCTGAAATCGGTTATGCTGGTGCAGTTGCATTTGAAAAGCAGTTAAAAAAATATTTAAAACAAAAGAAATTTATTGACCCAACGGACCCAAGAGGGATCTCTATAAGAAGTGCTGCATCAGACTTAAAAGAAAACGATCAATTTAAAAGTGCTCTTTCTGCAATTATTTTGTTTGTTGGAATTGGAACTTTATTGGCAGGAATAATTGGAATATCAAATATTATGGTTTTTGTAGTTAAAGAAAGAACTAAGGAACTTGGTATAAGAAAAGCAATAGGAGCAACGCCTAGTTCAATTATAGGAATGATCCTTCAGGAAGCAATTTTTATTACATCAATTTCCGGTTATATTGGTCTTCTTATTGGTATAGGTATATTAAAATTAGTTGGGAATACACTAGAAGAGGAGTATTATATAACTGACCCATATGTAGATTTAAATACTGCGATACTAGCAACTTTTTTATTAATTGGTTTTGGTGCATTTGCTGGATATTTGCCTGCAAAAAGGGCAGCTAAAATAAAACCCATTGAAGCTTTGAGTGATAAATAAAATGAAAAGATTATTTGATAAAGATACATGGCAAGAAATTTTTGGTTCAATCCAAAAAAATAAAGTAAGAACTGTAATTACTATGATTGGAGTTTTGTGGGGTATATTTATATATATTGCACTTGCTGGATCTTCAAAAGGCCTTGATAATGGTTTTGAAAGAGCATTTCAGTCGATTGCGTCAAACAGTATTTTTATTTGGGGCCAGTATTCAAGCCTTCCATATGCCGGATACAAATCCCAAAGAGCAATTCAATTAAAATTGGGCGATGCTGAAATTATAAAAAAAAGAGTTAAAGGAATAAAGTTTATTGCCCCAAGAAATGTAAGAGGCGTTTTTGGTTCTGCTGGAGGAAATATTGTTAGGGGAAATAAAACAGGAACTTATGCTATATATGGTGAGTTTCCTGAGTATATAAAGATTGCGACATCAAAAATATATGAAGGAGGAAGATTTATTAATGAATCTGATATTAAATTTGAAAGAAAAGTTTGTGTTATCGGTGAGAGAACACAACTTGAATTATTTGAAGATAATGAAGATCCAATTGGAAAATTTATCTCTATAAATAAAATGAATTTTAGAGTTGTTGGAGTTCATAAATTTGTTCAAGGTGGTGGATTTGGAGATGATGGAGATATCTATATTCCTTTTGCAACATTTAAAAAAATATTTAATACAGGTGATGAAGTTGGATTTTTTATGATTGCTGCAGACGAAAATATAAATGGAGTTCAAGTTGAAAAAGATATTAAAGCAACTTTGAAACAAATACATAAAATTGATCCTAATGATGAAAGAGCTATTGGTGGCTTTAACTTAGGTGAAGTATTTAAAAAAACTATGAATTTTGCTAATGGACTTACATTTTTATCGTTAATTGTTGGAATTGCTACTATTTTAGCAGGAGTTATAGGTATAGGAAATATATTATTAATATCTGTAAAAGAACGAACAAAAGAAATTGGAATTAGAAGAGCATTAGGCGCGACACCCTCTGAGGTTAGATCTCAAATTATTTTAGAATCAGTTTTTTTAACTATTCTGGCTGGAATTATTGGTATAATTTTAGGAGCTTTCGTTCTTTATGGTATTAATGCTGCTACTGTTGATATGACAGATTTCCCATATACTAATCCAACAGTTCCTATTCCTTATGTATTAGGAGCATTAGTTTTAATGATTATACTGGGAACATTAATTGGCCTTATACCTGCTCAAAAGGCAGTAAGTGTAAAACCTATTGATGCGTTAAGAGAAGAATAAATTATAATAAATAAATAAATATGAAATATTTAAAATACATCGGAATTGTTCTACTTATAGGAGGAATTTTATTTGCTAGTGCATTTTTTATTAAATCAAATAGTAAGTCTTCAATTGTTTATGACACGGAAACTTTGATAACAAAAACTATTGAGGAAAAAATTGTTGCTACTGGAAAGGTTTTGCCGGAAGATGAAGTTAATGTAGTTCCTCAAATTGCTGGTATTATACAAGAAATTTATGTTGAAGAAGGTGATGAAATTTTTGCAGGAGATCTAATTGCAAGAATTAAAGTTGTTCCTAATGAACAAACTCTTAACTCAGCTGAAGGAAGAGTTAAGAGTGCCGAAATTGTAATGAAAAATTCTAAAATTGAATTTGAAAGAAATAAGGTTTTGTTTAAAAAAGAAATAATTTCTGAACAAGAGTTTAATGCTTCAGAATTAAGATATAATCAAGATATGCAGAATTTATCAAATGCTAGAAGTGATCTACAAATAATAAAACTAGGATCGTCCGGTGGATCTTCAATAACAAATACTAATGTTCGAGCTACTGTCTCAGGAACTATTTTAGAAATTCCAATAAAAGAAGGAGACCAAGTAATTCAAGCAAATACATTCAATGCAGGTTCCACTATTGCAACAATTGCTGACCTAAATAAGATGATTTTTGAAGGACAGGTAGATGAAGGAGAAGTGGGAAAATTAACCTCAGGAATGCCATTGATTGTTACACTCGGAGCAATTGAAGATAAAGAATATGATGCTAAATTAAGATTAATCGCACCTAAGGGAACCGAAGTTGCGGGAGCTATTCAGTTTAAAATTGAAGGAGAAGTTTATTTGGATGATGAATACATAGTTAGAGCTGGTTACAGTGCAAATGCATCCATAGTAACTGATAAAAAAATAGATATTACAGCTATAAGCGAAGCATTATTACAATACGATTCTGAAACAAAAAAACCATATGTAGAAATTGAAACATCTGATCAAAAATTCGTTAGAAGAGATGTTAAATTGGGTATTTCAGATGGAGTGAATGCAGAGTTAATTAGCGGAGTAAAGAAATCTGATAAAATAAAAGTTTGGAATAAGACAGAGCCTGTTAAAAGAGGTGATGTTGATAGCAGAGATGATGAAACAACAAATTTTGATTAAATAATTCAATTATATGAAAATATTAAAGTATTTATTTATAATAATTGTGCCTAATATTTTATTAGCACAAAAAACATGGACACTTCAAGAATGTGTAGAAAGAGCATTGGAAATGAATATTTCAATTAAACAATCTGAATTAGATTATGTAGGATCTGAAATAGAAAAAAAAGGAGCTATTGGGAATTTTTTACCAAATCTAAATCTCAGTAGTAGTCATTCTTGGAATGTTGGCTTGAATCAAAATATTACAACTGGTTTACTTGAAAATGTTACAACACAATTTACATCCATGAATTTAAATATGAATGTTAGTATATACAGTGGACTTCAAAATGTTAAAAGACTTCATCGAGCAAATTTGTCCATTTTAGCTAGACAATATCAACTTGAAGATATGAGTGAAAATGTGGCTCTTTTAGTTGCTAATTCTTATTTGCAAATTTTGTTTAGTAAGGAAACTTTGGCTGTACAAGAATTACAACTTGAAATCACTAAAGATGAATTATCAAGGATAAAAGAACTGGTTAATGCTGGTGTCGTTCCATCTGGTGATCTGTATGAAATAGAAGCAAATTTAGCATCACAAGAGAAAAATCTTGTTGATGCTAAAAATGGATATTTTTTATCAAAAATAGCACTTGCTCAGCTTTTATTAATTGAAGATTTTGAAGGCTTTGAAATTGCTAATGAAACTTATGATATTCCTATTTCAGATGTAATGACAAAGACACCTTCCGAAATTTTTAATTACGCTGTATCAAATAAGAAAGAAATAAAACTATTTGAAACAAATTTAGATATTGCAAAAAAAGATTTAGAAATTTCTAAAGCTCTATTACAACCAAGTTTATCTGCATTTTATTCATATAGTTCAAGAATAGGTTACTCAGACAGACTCATTTCCTCTGATGAAATTGAATATGCTCCTATTGGTGTGGTTGAGGGGACTGGTGAAAGAGTAGTTGCTCCATATAACAAGATGAAAATAGCTAGTCCACTTTCTTTTTCTGAACAATTTGATTTGAATGCGGGTCAAAACTTTGGATTAAGCTTATCCATCCCAATTCTTAATAATTTTTCTAGAAGAAATAATGTTAGTCAAACAAAAATTAATATTATGAGAAGTGAAAACTCACTTTTGCAAAAAAAATTAGATTTAGAAAATACTGTTAATCAATCATTTAATGATGCAAAAGGTGCACTTAAAGCCTTCCAGGCATCTCAGAAGTTAATTGATGCAAGAAAGTTAGCATTTGAATATGCACAGGACAAATTTGAGGTAGGAGCAATGAATTCGTTTGATTTTACGCAAGCTAAACAAAGGTATGAATTAGCACAATCTGAACTCATCAGAACGAAATATGATTACATATTTAAGCTTAAAGTTTTGGAATTTTATTTTGGGGTTTCGATTACAGTTAAATAATTATCAAGATTAGTAATACTTGAATTTTATTTTTGATGTCATATATTTTAAATTTAGAATCTTCATCAACCAATTGCTCGGTCTCATTAGCTTTAAACGGAAATTTAATAATAATTAAAGAGATAAATAGTGAAAACTATTCTCATTCTGTGCAACTACATTCATTTATAAAAGAAATTTTAAAAAAATCGAATGTTTTAATTGAAGAGCTATCTGCAGTTGCAATCAGCAAAGGACCAGGCTCTTATACTGGTCTCAGAATAGGTGCAGCTGCAGCTAAAGGTCTTTGTTATGCCCTTAATATTCCTTTAATTTCAGTTTCTACACTTTTAATTTTAGCACATCAAATTAAAATTGAAAAAGGATTGATAGTTCCTGTAATAGATGCAAGAAGAGATGAGGTTTATTTTGGAGTTTTTGATCCATCTTATAATGTAATTGAAAACCCAGCGCCAAGAATTATTACATCAAAATCATTTAAAGAGCTATCAAATAATAACAAAATTTATTTTGTGGGTTCTGGTCAAAAAAAATGTGAAAGTATTTTACAAAAAAATTCAAACCTTATCTTTTCATTCAATAATTGTTTGCCATCATCCAATGAAATGGTAAGAATATCGAATGAGAAATTTAATGATTCGATCTTTGAAAATTTAGCATATTTTGAACCAGATTATTTAAAAAAATTCTCAATAAATTAATTAACCATTAATTGCATTAACATCTGAAATCAGTCCAGGTAACATTTGTTTCAGCATATTTTCAATTCCATTTTTTAAAGTTACTGTTGATGATGGACAACCACTACAGGCCCCTTGAAGAATAACATTAACATTTTTTGTTTCTTTATCATAAGATTCAAAAACAATATTGCCTCCGTCGGATGCTACAGCCGGTTTAACGTGTTGCTCAATTATGGAAATGATTTGTTTAGAAATTTCATCAACATTTTCATAGTTAGGAGTAAATTTATTAGAGTTGTTTTTAGTAAGGTTTTCATTTATTAAAATATTGCCATCCTCAATAAAGCTTTTGATAAACTCCCTGACATCCATTACATTTTCTTCCCAATTAAAACTATTTTTTTGGGTTACTGAAATGAAATTGAAATCAAAAAAAACTTCTTTAACAAAAGGAAATTGGTAAAGTGATTTTGCTAGTGGAGCATTTTTTGTTTCTTCCACTTTTTTGAATTCAAATACATCATTAAAAACTTGTTTATTCAAAACAAATTTCATGACATTTGGGTTGGGAGTACTTTCCGCATATACAGTTGTAGGGGAGTTTTTTCTAATATCTTTACTTGAAATCAAACCTCCTTCGTTTAAAAAATCTTGAATTTGTTTACAAAGTTCATTTTGCACTTCTTCCCAATTTAAAATATTTAATTTTTCAACATATAATGAACGCTTATTTAAAACTACTTTTTTTACGAAAGGCAAATAAAATATTTGTTTGACTAAAGGAAAATCTTTTGCATCTTCAATTTTTTCAAACACAACTCTTTTTTCTGATAAAAATTTATTTGAATAAAACTCTAACTCTTCATCCCTACTAGTCTCTTTATATTTTATTTGATATTTTTCCATTTTAAATCTTAGTAATTACAAATTTATTATTTAAAATCTTATTTAAAGAATCTATTGAGCCGTTACAATAAAATGAGTATTGTGCTCTATTATTTTCATTATTTATTTTATTTCTTTTAATTAATTTTTTTGTTTGTTTGGCAACTGCAATCCCACTGTGAATAACTTGGACATGATTAGGAACCAATGACTGTATTGTATCAATAATTATTGGATAGTGTGTACATCCTAAACAAAGAATATCAATTTTTTCTTTAATCATAGGTTTTAAACTTTTCTTTAAAATTTTTGTAATTTTTTCACCACTAAAAACTCCTTTCTCAATTAGTTCAACTAAACCATTAGCACTTTTCTCTATCATTTTGACATTTGATGTATAGTTTAAGGTAGTATTATTAAATAATCCACTTTTTAAGGTTCCACTTGTAGCTAACACACCAATTACACCAGTTTTAGTCTTTTCTGAAGCAGGTTTTATTGGAGGTTCAACCCCCACAAATGGAATACTAAATTTTGATCTTAATTCTTTTATTGAATTTGTTGTAGCTGTGTTACATGCAACTACTATTAATTTACATCCCTTTTCTATTAAAAAATTAGCATTACTAAAACTAAGTTTAGTAATTAAATTTTTAGATTTTTTTCCATATGGTGAGTTAAAATTATCAGCAAGGTAGATTATATTTTCGTTTGGTAATACTTTTTTTATTTCTTCGAAAATTGAAATACCTCCGATACCTGAGTCAAAGATGCCAATTGGTGAATTTAACATTAAATGAAAATAAAAAAACTACCTAAATGTAGATAGTTTTTTTTTAAGTATGTAGTTATTTAATATTTAGAATCCAAGTTCGACTTTAACCTCTTCAATTAAATCTTTACCGCCTGCAAGGATTAAGCTTCCACCTTCAGTAGCATCAATTACATAGTCAAAGCCTTGTTCTTTTGCAACTTTTTGAATAGCAGCCTTTGCTTTATCAATAAGTGGCTTTAAAAGATCTGCTTGTTTTTTTTGTATATCCTGAGATGCAGTTTGTTGGTATTGTTGAATATTTTGTTCCATTCCAGCTAATTCCTTCTGACGCGCTTGATTTGTAACCTCTGTTTGGTTCTGCGCATCAGCAGAATATGTTTGGAGCTTAGTTTGATATTCCTTCATTGAAGCTTCAATTTCAGTTGCATAAGTTTGTTGCAATTTTTCAAGTTGAGCTTGCGCTTCTTTAACTTCAGGCATTTCACTGATTAGTGCCTGCGAGTTTATGTGAGCAATTTTACTTTGAGCACTTATAGTTAAAGTTGCAAATAAAAATAAAATAGTAATTGATAATTTTTTAAAAGTTTTCATTTTATACTTTTTTAATGGTTATTTTCTCTTTTTTAATTTCAATAAGCTATCCCTTCTTTGTTGATAAGCCTTTCTTTTTTCTTCCCTTTGTTTTAAAAGTAGTTCTCTTTTTTCTTTTAATTCCTCTTGCTTTTGAGTTCTTCGTACTTCAAGTAATTTCTTTTGTTCTTCATATTCTTTATTAACTTTCTCATCTTCAAACTCTAAATTTAATTTCTCAATTTTTTCGTTTTTAAGAATACTTTTTAAAACCAGGCCGCTAATATCGTATTTTTTTTCCGAATAAAACATAATTGCATCTGCAGATTCATCAAATATCTTATCAAACTTTTTTTGCTTTGAGATGGATTCTACAATATTTAATACTTTATCTTGAATTGGCTGAATAAGTAAAAACTCTTGAGCTACCCAATCTCCATTTACTCCAAATCTTTTGGTTTGGTAATCAGTAAGTTCTTTTTCCTCAAATTCAATTTCAGATTTCCTGTCTTCTATTATATCATCTGATAAAAGTGGTTTCTCTATTTCCAGACTATCCTTTAGATTTTGAATGTCTCTTTTTTTTAAGTCTATTTCTTTTTTCCATTTTCCAATCTTTTCTTCTAATTGAGCATTAGCTGTTTTATAATCATCCATTTGGGATAATATATATTCCATGTTTACATAGCCGATTCTCTCTGTTTTTTGAGCAAAAGAGGAGTTGATTAACAAAATACTTAAAATAATAATGCTAAAATGTGAAAATTTATTCATAACAGTTAATCAACATAACGTATAGTTTTTAAAATTGTTGTCCAATTACAAAATGAGTTTCCCAACCATGAGGACTAATATCTCCATCATATTGATTATCCATACCATAAGCAAAATCAATTCCAAGAAGTCCAAAAGCTGGCATAAAAATTCTTACTCCCAAACCAAGTGATCTTTTTCCGTAAAAAGGGTTAAATTCTCTAAAACTATTAAAACCATCACCAGACTCGAGAAATGTCAAAGCAAAAATTGATGCAGATGGCTTTAAGGTAATTGGATATCTAAGCTCTAATGAAAATTTATTATAAATTGTTGATCCGTCTTGACCAGAAAGTGAATTATTTGGATATCCTCTCAAAGCAACTGTTTCTCTACCGTCCATGGCATATTGAGACATTCCATCCCCACCTAAGAAAAATCTGTCAAATGGAATTATTCCACGATCTTGGTTATATGCTCCTAAAAATCCAAATTCAGCATGTGTTTTTAAAACAAATTTGTCAATAATTCTTGTATACCAACTTCCTTTAAAATTAATTTTATAAAATTCGAGCCATCTATATTTTTCTTGATCAATTTTAGCTTGATTTGGTGTGCCATCATCATTTTGAAATTCAGCTTGATTTGGTAAGTCAGCATAATCAACTCCATTGAATAATGAATATGGTAAAGTAAGTTTAGCTCTTAATTCAAATAAAGAGCCACCAAGAGGGAAAACAGGGTTGGTATATGTGTTGTTTCTAGATAAACCAGCAGTGTAAGCAATGTTATTTGATTTGCCTTCTCCAAATGTAAAAAGTCCAGTATAGTAATTATTCATATCATAATACTGATAGCTAAGTGCCTGAGAAAAAACAAAATAATCATCAGGAACTCTTAATCTTTTTGCCAAACCTATTGATGCTCCTGAAATCTCAAAATATTGATTTTTATTTGCTTGTCCAGTGTAATAATCATACCTAAATTGTTTGCTCTTTGAAATTGAAAATGAAAATTGAGTTGGTTGTTTTCCTCCGAACCATGGGTCAGAAAATGAAAAGCTTTGTGTACTATAAAATCGGTTAGCTTGAAGTCTAAGAGCAAATGTTTGTCCATCTCCCATAGGAACGGGTTTGTATTTTTCAGGAAAATCTTTTAAACCTCTTATCGAAAAGTTATTGAAAGATAAACCTAAAGTACCTATAAATCCACCCCCTCCGTATCCACCTTGCAATTCAACTTGACTAGCCGATTTTTCAACAAGACCATACTCAATATCAACAGTTCCGGCGTTTGGATCAACATTTTTAAAATCAGGACTAATCTGTTCAGGATCAAAAAACCCCGTCTGACCTAACTCTCGGACTGTTCTTACAACCTGATCTTTACTATACAACTCCCCAGGTTTTGTTCTTAACTCCCTGTAAATAACATTATCATTAGTCCTGTCATTTCCAATGACAGAAATTTTATTAAAATAAGCAGGCTTACCCTCAATTATTCTAATCTCAAAATCAATGGTATCATTTTTAGCTGAAACTTCGACCGGATTTATAGATGAGAACAGATAGCCATTATTTTGATATAAATTGGTAAGATCTTCACCATCAGGTTTTGTATTATCAGCAATTCTTTTTTTTAATAATACGCCATTGTATGTGTCTCCAGTAAATAATCCCAGAGCACGAGATAATTGAGTGTCGCTGTAAACAGTATTACCCAAAAAAGATATTTTTCCAAAATAATATTTATTTCCTTCTTCAATATCTAGGTTAAGTGTAATGTTTTTTTTGTCAATAATTACTGAATCTTTTTTTATTCTTGCATCTCTGTATCCTTTCTCTTTGTAAAAGTCCAATATTGAAACTAGATCCTCCTTGTAATCTTTATCTATGTATTTTGATTTTTTCCAAAACCTTCCGGGTATTTTGGTTTTAGTATTTTTCATTTGTTTTTTGAGCTTTTTTGACTTGAAAATTTCATTTCCACGAAAATCAATTTCTTTGATTTTTACTCGGTCTCCAAGATCTACCCTTATAAACATTTTACTGTAATTGATTTCAGATGTATCTGGTTGAACATCAATATTAACTTTTGTATTTAAAAAACCATCTTTTTTATATTTATTTACGATGTAATTTCTAGTTGTTTTAATAAAGTTTTGAGTAATTTTCTTGCCCTTTTTTATTTCAGTATCTGACGCAATTGTTTCAGCTTTTGATTTTTTTATTCCAGTGATTTTGAACTCTGAAAGAGTAGGAAGTTCCTCAATTACAAGTTCAATATCCACTTTGTCTCCATCTATTTTATTTAAATAAAAGTTTATGTCACTAAATAAATCAAGTTTCCATAATTTGTTAATTATTGCACTAATTTCTTCACCAGGAATTCTAATTTTTTGACCTTTTCTTAAACCTGTATAAGTTATTACAGTTTGTTCATTAAAACTTTTTAATCCGGATACTGAAATTTCATTTAAAATATATTCATTACCCTTATTAAAGGATGTTTCTTGGGCATTAATATGTAATCCAAAAATTAAAATTGTTAATGCAAATAATTTTTGTATACTTTTCAAAAATATTTTTGAATTATTTATAATCAATAACCTTTCCAAACCTTCTGTCTCTTTTTTTATAACTTTCAATAGCATTAAAAAAATCTTCTTTTCTAAAATCTGGCCAAAGTTTCTCAGAAAAATATAATTCAGCATAAGCTATTTGCCACAACAAAAAATTACTTATCCTGAACTCTCCTCCTGTTCTTATTAAAAGATCAACATTTGGTAAATTTCGGGTGTAAAGATGCTGATTTATTATCTTTTCATCAATATTTTCTTTAGAAATTATGTTATTTTTAACTTTCTCTGAAATATTTTTTACAACTTGAGTTAGTTCCTGTTTTGAACCATAGCTAATTGCCAATGTCAAAACAAGTTTTTTGTTATTCGATGTTTTAAAAATAACATCATTTAGTTTTTGCTTTGATAAAGCATTAAGGGAATTTAAATCTCCGATAGCTAATAACTTAATATCATTTTTCATCAGTGTTGGATATTCATCTTCAAGAGAATTGATAAGAAGTTGCATTAATGCATTTACTTCAAATTTCGGTCTTTTCCAATTTTCCATGGAAAAAACATAAAGAGTCACGTAATTTATACCAACTTCCGCAGCTCCCTCAATACACTCTCTTACTGAATCTGTTCCATTTTTATGACCAAAAACTCTTTGTTTGCCTAATTGTTTTGCCCATCTTCCATTACCATCCATTATAATTGCAACATGTTGTGGTATTTTATAATTTTTTTTCACCTTTTAAATTTAATTAGGACAATAGCATGGTTCAAAACCAAAGCTGTAAGTTAGTGTAAATCCAGTAAAAACATACCAATCTTGACTAAGATTACTTCCAAAAGATTTTTGGGAGTATTGTGCCATGTTTTCGTATTGTGGATAACTTCCATCTAAATTATCCGTAAAACTATGTCGAGCTGAAATCTCAAATGCAATTATAAAATCTCTTAATGGTTTTAATTTGTAACCAACAGTAATTGGAATAGCAAAAGTTGATTCATTTGAATACTTTTTGGCTGAATTTACTCCGATTGGATAGTGCAAGGCATCAAATCTTAAAAAGCTTAGACCAGTATGTATATATGGTGTCATTTCTAATCCATCACTTTTTAAATCAAATTCAAAAAAATTAAAATCAATTCCTAAAGTTATTTCACCTGATATAGTATTACTAAAGCTTTTTTTTCTTTCTTTTCTATATTTAGAGCTCCCGTTCCATAAATCATTGCTTCCAATTTTTGCATAATTTAATTGTGCTCGGGCAGCAATTCTATTATTAAAATTTTTTCGATATAAAATTCCTAAAACATAATTGCTTGAAGACAAATTTTGAAATAATTTCCTTCTCGAGCCTTCGTATTTGAAAGGATCAATATATGTTGTTGGTCCAATCTCACCTATATAATTAGTTCCTCCAAAAAAAATACCAATTTCATTTTCTTGAGCTGATAAATTACAAGCCATTAAAATGACGACATAAATAATTTTTCTAAACATATTTAGTCCACAAATATAAAAAATACAATATCAGTTGAAGTTGATACAATGAAATCAAAAATTATCAATTCCTTTTATCCTCTCCCCACAATAATTTACTTCTGAGAGTTTTATAGAAATTATCTTCATATAGATGAGCAATTCTTATTTTAAATTCAGCTTTCATTATTTTGATCAAGGTTCCATTTTTTAATGAGATAATTTTAGAATCTAGAGATAACAAATGGTTTTTTTCTCTACCAGTTACAAACAATTCAATCTTGGTATTATCTGGGATTATGATGGGGCGTGCATTTAAATTGTGGGGAGCAATTGGAGTTAATGAAAGTGTTTCACTTAAGGGGCTCATAATTGGCCCTCCACAGCTTAAAGAATATCCGGTTGAACCGGTTGGAGTCGATATTATTAATCCGTCAGCCCAGTATGAATTTAAAAACTCACCATTAAGATTAGTTTTGATTTTAATCATTGATGTTGT
>MDTB01126193.1_pt1 | contig 15037 bp, 15 predicted proteins | sample 811161 | NCBI WGS metagenome assembly MDTB01 (sample SAMN05326650, study PRJNA326480) | marine metagenome | isolation source: seawater | place: Mediterranean Sea | collected 2009
CACTTATTACTGGTATTGCAGCTGTGCATTATTTTTACATGAGAGAGCAATGGGTTCTTGATGGATCTTCCCCAACTGAATTAAGGTATATAGATTGGATTCTTACTGTACCTCTAATGGTGGTTGAGTTTGCTCTTTTAACAGGTGTAGGAATGAGAAAATTATTCTGGGCATCAGTTGTAATGTTAGTAGCTGGATACTTCGGTGAATCAGGTGTAACAGGAATATTAGACGCTCAAACTTGGGGTGCTATTTCAGGTCTTGCTTACTTCTGGATGGCTTATGAAGTTGGATGTTTATCTATCTTTGGAGGTCCTTCAGGTGCTGTAGGTAATGCCCTAGCTAGCGGATCTGGAAAAATTCCAGAAGCTGGTAGAATGTTACAGTGGTTTGTACTAGTTGGTTGGGCTATTTATCCACTTGGATACATGGCAGGTACTGACGGATGGTACTCTTTTGTAGCTATTGACGAAGGAGCTATGAATATCATTTACAACGTAGGTGATGCTATTAATAAAATTGGTTTTGGTATGGCCGTATGGTATGCTGCTAAAAGCTAATTTTGCTTTAATATTAACTTATAAGAAAAGGTGAGGTTTAACCCTCACCTTTTTTTTTTATATTTATTTAAATAAACTAACCAATGAATGTAGTAGTTAAATCAAAACTTGCAGGATTAATTCTTGCATTTTCAATAATATTTTTTGGATTAGAGAGTTCATATTCGATTTTATTATTTCTTATTGTTATGCTCTCTATTGGTATTCCTCATGGCTCTGTAGATCATATTATTGCATTTATTAACCCCAAGGCCAGAAAGTTTGATAGTAAACTGATATTTTATTTAGTATACCTGTCCCTAATTGTTTTTAATATTATACTTTGGGTTATATCTCCTTTTTTAGGTCTTTTAGTTTTTTTAATTGTCTCATGTTATCATTTTGGTGAAACTCAAGTTATAGGCTACAATCCAACAGACAATAAACTCTTAAATTTTGTTGTCGGTGCAAATATTTTGTTATCCCTGTTCTTAAATAATATTGTAGAATTACAAGAGATATTATATATTCTGCCCCAATTTTCAAACTTAGACTTATCAGCTTTTGATAGTGTTTTCTTCCTGTTAATATCTGTTGCTATTTTAATGTTATCAATTGTAAATTTTGATATAAAAAGAAAAGTTCCTTTATATGCTGAAATCACAATTCTTTATATGGTATTTTTTCACACAGACTTGTTAACTTCTTTTGCGTTATATTTTGGTTTTTGTCATTCATTGCCAATGTTAATGTTGGAATTCGAGGAACTTAAAACGGATAGTTTTATAAAATTTTATATAAAAACTTTACCATTCACAATACTTTCAATAATTTTTGGTTTCCTATTATATCAATTTAATAATGACTTACTTACTAGTGATAATTTAATATTATTTGTTTTTATCATCATTTCAAGCTTAACTCTTCCACATGTATTTATTATGAAGGATTTTGTTAAGGATAAATAAAATTATAATCGATGTTTTCCATAAAAACTTACAATGATAGATATAAAGTTGACTGGAATAATTTTGTAGAGATTTCTAAAAACTCAACTTTTTTATTTAAAAGAGAATTTATGGATTACCATGCAGAAAAATTTGACGATTTTTCATTGTTAATATTTTATAATTCTGAGCTTATTGCATTATTCCCTTGTAATTTTCGAGATGGTGAGGCTTATTCTCATGAGGGTCTTAGCTATGGAGGAGTTCTAGTTAAGGGGGATATTAAATTTTTGAAGTACATAGAATTATTTACCCACTTGCTAAAGTATTTTGACAAAAATTCGATAAAGAAGCTATATATTAAACAAATCCCTTCAATTTACAATTCTTATTTTAACGGAGAACTTGATTATTTGTCATATGTTGCTGGAGCAAAAATATATAGGAGAGATATTATTTCTGTTATTGATATGAAAAGTAAAAATAAAATTTCAAAAGACAGAATCCAAGGATATAAAAGGGGTAAAAAGAATAAATTAGAAATAAAAGAAACCAATGATTTAGACGATTTTTGGAATTCTATATTAATACCAACACTATCGAACAGACATGACGTAAATCCAGTTCATAGTTTAGAGGATATAAAAAATCTTAAAAGGAATTTTAATAATAATATTAAACAATTCAATATTTATCATGAGGGTCATATAGTTGCAGGAACTACAATTTTTCTAACAAAAAATGTCGCTCATGTACAGTACATTGGATCAAACTCAGAGAAAAATTCTCTTGGCTCGCTTGATTTTCTATTTTATAACTTAATAACTGATCATCTATCTAATTATAAGTACTTTGATTTTGGTAATTCTCATGAACAGAATGGAATGAAGATAAATAATGGATTAAATTATTGGAAAGAAGGATATGGTGCTAGGTCACTAACACATGATTTTTATGAAATTACCACATCAAATTTTTATAAATTAAATAATCTGATCATATAGAAAAAAATTGTTGAGGGCTAAGAATTTTAACCTTTATTAATCCATAGAAGCTTTCTAAAGTATAGATTTAATAAACTAAAATGGATTATGTACGTTATAAAATAGGAAATTGAAACGCCTACAAATCCATATTTACCAATAAATAAATATGTTAATAATACAAATACAACTGACCACTCAATTTGAAAAAATATAAAACTTTTAGTGTCTGCTTTAGAGATCATTATATTTCCTAAAACCCAACAATTTATTTTAATTATGTCTCCCATTAGGTGAAAGAAAATTATGGTGTTGATTAACATAAATTCTTCTGATAATAAAATGTTTATGATCAGGTCTTTTGTAATGTAAACACCGGCAGTAATTATTATAATAATTGGGATCACTATTTTCCAAATTTTAAAAACCTCTTTTTTTAATTCATTATTGTTAAGTTTAGAAAAAGTAGGTATTAAATAAAATTTAAAAGTTGTAATTAAAAATAAAAGATATATTGCTGAGATTCTCCACATAGCTTCCCAAGAACCTGCATGATCAGATCCAAATTCAGCAAATATAAAATCTCTAACTATAAATGTCGAAATTATTAAGCATGTAGGTCCAACTACAGCCATAACAGAAAAACTCGATAATTTCTTCAAATTATCATAAACAAATTGTTTAAAAATCCATCCTATTTCAAATGGTTTGTAAATGAAAAAGAATATAACATTTATAAAAAGTGAAAATATTTGATTAATTGCAAGTGCATAAAATGCGCCAATTATTTCCATTTCTAAAACCAGAATTACAAGAATTATTGCAGATACTATATTTGAAAAAATATTAACTAATACATAGAGTTTAATTTTGTTAAGACCATTATAAATTGATAAAAAACAAGTGTGTATCGAAGCTGATATTATTGAAAAAATCAAAATTAAAAAGTAAAAATCTTCACTAAAATTAATCTGAAGAAAATCTGCAATTTGATTTTTAAATGCTATAATTAAACCTGAAAAAATTAACGTACTTATGAAGTTAATTTTAAAACTTGTTCCAATAATATTACTAAGTTTAGTTTTTTCATTTTCATATTCAGATACATATTTGACAATTCCATTTTCAATTCCAAATGAACCAATTGTATTTCCTAATCTTAGAAAATCTTTAATTTGTCCCATCAAAAACATACCATTCGTACCTAAGTAAACAGCAACAATCTTTGTAGATATTAGTCTTGCTAATAAGCTAATTGCTGTACTTAAACCTGATAAAAATGAAGTTTTTATAAAATTCATTGATTTATTTTAAAATCTTCCCATTCCGGAAAATCATAATTTAATTCTTTTTTTAAAGCCTTTACATCTTCATAATATTTCTCCCTCAATATTTTTCTGTGTTTATTTGAAACTTTTTGTTTTTTTGATTCAATACTAATCCAATTTTTAATTGCAAATTTTATTAGACCTTTGATTATTGTTCTAATTTTTTTTGGTAGAAAATACTTGCCGATCTTTGTGTATTTCATTTTTCCAGAAAAAGATTTTCTAATAAAATGATATGCACTTGGAAAAACTATTTCTCTTGTTTTATTAGAATTAATTTCTTTGATTTTATTTAGCGGTCTAACTCCGATAAAATCAAAACATTCATTAATGGTTGATAGTTTGTTTTTTAATAACTTCTCAAACGTTATTATTTTAATATTATCATTACCAAAATCATTTAAAAATCTTTTTATCCATCTATAATATAAACCAAACTCATAATAATATTTTGGATAATCATTATATTCTTTAAAATTAAACTCTGCTGATATATTAATTATTTCCCCAAGTTTATTTTTTTCTAATCCCAGACCCTTCATCCAATTTACATGAGAAATATATCTGTCAATAGGATTCCTTAAAATAAATATAAACTTTGGAGGTTCCTCGTAATTATTCTTTATATTATTTATAAACCTATCATAGTACATATATGCCGTACTAGATTCACCTTTAATTTTTCTTGTTTTTATAAATAAATTTTGATAATTAATTATTTCAGTGCTTCCAAATTCGTTAAAATTTTTATTTTTCCAATATCCGGGTTCTTTGATCGATGACATTGATATTTCAGGATGTGTATTCAGTATGTCATGCAAAGTAGTTGTTCCTGATTTTGCTGCACCAGGAATAAAAAAATTTGGCTTTAAATGTTTAATTAATTCACCCAAGCCTCCAAATATTTTTTTGTGATAGTTTTATAATCGTGATATTTTAAAATAAATTCTCTAGCGTTTTTTGAGATGATTTTTATTTTTTCTGGGTTTTCAATTAACAGTGATAATTTTTCAACCAAATATGAAATATCTGGCATTGCATTAATAACGACATGATCTTCAACAATATTATAATGCTCTCTCCATTCTTTTTCAGCACCTGTCAATACTACTTTACCCAGTGCCATTGCTTCCAGTGCATTATAACCTTGATCATATGCATAAACTTGATCCAAAAGTATATTACAATTTTTTACATTTTTTATATGATCTGAATAGGACTTATCAATTGTTCTTACAACCTTTATTTTATTTGAATACTTAGCTTCAATTATTGATAATGACTTTTCAAAAAATTTATTTCCTTTTTTTAGTTTATTTTTTGAGTTAATTGCATGTAGTATCACAATTTTTTTGCTGAGAGGGTTAGCATAATCATTTAAGTTATCAATATCAATAGGATTAGGTATCATTCCAAGATATTTTTTGGAATTGAAGTATGGAATATGATAGTCTAAGTCTGAAGAAATTATTCCTTGAATATTTTTTTTGATATAATTACTTAGTTTATTGTAATCTGAATTCAGGTACTTCAATATGTGTCGGTATTCTTTTTTTAAAGAATTATTTTCGAAATAGGGTGTTAGTATGGAGTATCTAAATTTTTTATCAATTGCATATTTTAAACTTTTATTATCTACACCACAAGCTAATAAGAAAACCTTCTTATTATTTTTAAAAATATACTTTAGGAGGCTAATTTCTAAATTTGCTGATGTATTAAATGGACTTTCGTTAATGAGTTGAACAATATCAAAGTTTGAAAATTTTTTTATTATTTTTTTAGATTTAAAATAAATCTCTAATTCGTTTAAACTAAACTTAAAGATCTTATCAATTATTTTAGCAATAATTTTTAAAAACTTGTTTTCAAAAATCGTTGACTTTATTAAAATATCTACATCATATTTTTTAAAACCATCTCCACTTCCTAGCAGAATAACTTCATGCCCAAGACTTAACAATCCTTTTTTTAAAGAATTATGAAGATTACTATATTCTCCGATAAGTAAGATTTTCATTATATTGTTCTCAGTACTTTCAAATATAATTTTTTAATGACACAAGTATTAAAAAAATCAAATAATTTACAAATCTTAATCTCTACCAAAGGGAGAAATAACTTGTCATTTTTAGATAATATGTTCAAAAACTGCAACACAACAGATTATTCCATTATAGTTGTTGATCAATCTGAATCGGAAAAAGATTTGAATACAATTTCTGAGAAATTTAATGTAGAGTATTATAGAATTCAGGCAAATGGCTTATCAAATAGTCGAAATTTTGCAATTTCAAAATCAAGCGCCGATATATGTTTATTATGTGATGACGATGTTATTTATGAAAAAAATTTTTCTGAAATTGTTATGAATTCATTTAATCAAAATGAATCTGCTGTGATCACTTATTATGCAAAAAATGATAACGGATCTCTTTTTAAAAAATACCCCTCAATTACCAATCACAATTATAAATCTATTTCATATATAAATTCGTTTTTAATTGCATTCAAAAGGGAAAAGATTGTTGCTAATAATATTAAATTTGACCCTTTATTTGGACTAGGTGCTGTGTTTGAAACAGGTGATGAATACATTTTTTTAAGAAATATTCTTAATACGAAGTTACGATTAATATCTTGTTCTAAAATTATTTTAACCCATCCCTCAGAAAGCTCAGGTCAAGTTGCTGGTATTGATAAAAATATTTTTGCGAGAGCAGCAATTTTTTACAAGTTTTACGGATATTTATCATACCTTAAGCTGGTGCATCATATTTATTTATTAAAGAAAAAAAATATGATTAGCAGGGAACAAGTTTATAGAAAATTCTTAGTAGGATTAAACGGAATTAAAAAATTTAAATCACTATGAATACTAAAATTGACGATGTAGTCTTAATCGATATTCCCAAAATAGTAGACCCAAAGGGAAGAGGTAAACTGTCAGTTATCGAAAAAGATGTAATCCCATTTTCGATTAAAAGAGTTTACTATTTATATGATGTTCCAAGTGATTCGTATAGAGGAGGTCATGCCCATAAAAAATTAGTACAATTAATGATCCCCCTCAGTGGAAGTTTTGAAGTTTTACTAGATGATGGAAAAAAAAGAACAAAGGTTATGTTGAATAAACCTGATAAAGGCTTATTAATTCCTCAAGGAATTTGGAGGGAAATGGAAAACTTTTCGTCAGGTGCAATTTGCATGGTTTTGGCTTCTGATAATTTTGATGAGTCTGATTATTTTCGTGATTATGATCAATTTAAGCAATTTAAGCTTATTTGATTTTACACAAATAATTTAACCTGTAAACATCAAACAAAAACAAATTAGGATTTTTTTTGTATAAATTTCTTTTAAGTAAATTCTTAAATATATCAGTAAGTTTAACAAAGATCTTCTTCATCAGAAGAATATCCAAAATTATATATGCCCTTAGTATAGAAATGCTGTGTTTTTTAATAATTTTATTATTGTAGGAGCTAATTAGATTATCCAGTGCATGATGTGTTTTTTTTATAAAAATTTGATTTTCATCAATATTATTTATTAAAACTGGGTTATCAATATGGATTATGTCAACCCCCATATTTTTGAGAATAGATCCAAATATGTAATCATTTCCATATGATATAGTTTTAATTGATGACAGGGCACTTATTAGAATATTTCTTTTACACAAAAAATTACGTGACAAAACATACTTATAGGGTTTTTTATTTCTAATATTACTAATGATTTCTTCTCTTTGCACGCCAAACACATATCTTAAATTATGATTTTCATTCATAGGTTTTTTATACTTGCAGCCTCCGAAGATGACCGTTCCTTTATTTAATTGATCGACATAATTTTTTAGAAAATTTTCTTCAATTGGTAAAGAGTCCACATCTAAAAATATTAACCATTCATATTGAGATTTTTCAGCAAGTAATAGTCTATTTTTTATTCTCCCCCGATTTTTTCTAGATTCAATGAATTTAGAGTTGGTTAACAGATTAATCTTTTGATTAATTTCGTTTTTAGATGAAAAAGACCCATCATCAATACATATGATTTCAAATTTTATTTTTAGCATTAAAGCTTGTTTCTCTAAAATACTAATAAGCGGATATGCGTTATAATCAAAACATGGGACTAAAATTGATATCATTCGTAGACGGTTTCAATATTTAAATCTTTTTGAAAGATTTCATCAATTTTTCCGTTCCTACACCTCAGAATTCTTCCTTTGAATTTATGTAAAAGACTGAAATCATGTGTGGCCATAACTATGGTATTACCATTTTGATTAATCTCTTCTAATACATTCATTATTTCAATACTACTTTTAGGGTCTAAGTTACCCGTAGGTTCATCAGCGATAATTATCTCAGGTTCGTTTAGTAAAGATCTTGCAATTGCAACCTTTTGTTTTTGACCTCCAGAAAGTTGACTTGGATACTTATTTGATATTTCTGAAATGTGGACCTTTTGTAAACAAGATACAATCCTATCTTTTTTCTCATTATGTTTACTCCATCCGGTTGCATTTAAAACAAATTCTAAATTTTTATAAACAGTTCGATCTTTCAAAAGCTGAAAATCTTGAAATATAATTCCAATTTTTCTTCTAAGAAAAGGAATATTCTTTTCACTAATGGTTTTAAGATTTGTATTTGAAATTTTAGCTTCACCATCTAAAATTTTATTTTCTGAGTACATTGATTTCAAAATGCTTGATTTTCCTGAACCAGTCTTTCCTACTAAAAAAACAAATTCCCCCTCATTTATAATTAATGTCAACCCCAATATTTTTAAATCAGAGTCCAATTTAATTTCTACATTTTTATATTCTAAAACTTTTTTCTTCATTAAAATTTCAATTATAAATTAAGTATTTCGTTCTTATTCTTTTGTAAATATTCAATTTTTCTTGCCATGATTTGACAATCTCATCCTCGTTCTCATCTCTAACAATTTGATTTTGTAAATTTTCGGTTCCAGCTAGCTTAATAAAATAATTATTAAAAAAATCTTCTTTATTAGATGTGTCAGCGTATGCTTCTAAAATATAAGATAAATTAAATTTATATAGTCTTTTAGTATTTGTTAAAATCTTTCCAAAGCATAAGGTTTTTTCGTGTTTTGGGTATTTTGACCCATTGTTTTTTACAGGAGTGAATTTATATTCATTTTTCTTCTTATCTAAGAAGGGGCTTCCATAAATTTGAAATTGTAAGTCAGTCCCTCTTCCTACACTTACATTTGTTCCTTCAAATAAACAAAGTGAAGGATATAAATTTATAGATTTTTGGTTTGGTAAATTTGGAGAAGGGATAATGGGTAAATCATATTCTTTATTTCTCTCATAATTTTCGAGTTTAATTAGTATTAAATCTGATTTTATTTTATTCTTTAGCCACCCTTCATTATTTATCATTTTTGAATATTCTCCGATTGTTAACCCGTATACAATGGGAACTTCATGCATACCTATAAAACTTTTATTTTCCAATTCTAAAACTGGACCATCTACATAATGAGCATTTGGATTTGGCCTATCAAGAACAATTAGTGGAATGCTATTTCTTGCTGAAGCCTCCATTACATAGTGTAATGTAGATATGTGAGTGTAGAATCTAACACCTACATCCTGAATGTCAAAAATTAAAATATCTATGTCATTTAGATCCTCATCATTAATTTCCCCATATTTTCTGTTTGTTCCGTGTAATGAAATTATTTTTAGACCAGTTTTAATGTCAATTTCATCATCAATATTAGCACCGTTTGGCTCTGTTCCTCTAAAACCGTGTTCAGGAGCAAAAATTTTTCTTACATCAAAATCTAATTTAATCAAAGAGTCAACAAGGTGGATATGACCTAAATTTTTTTTAAAAATAACCGAAGTGTGGTTGGCAACAATACCGATTCTCTTGTTTTTCAGCAGATTTTCATATTTTGATATTTGGTTTGCTCCGACAATAACATTAGATTTAATATCAGTAGTTTTATTATTAGGGTAAACTAAAAAACTAAAAGAAAGAACTAAAATTATAAACAGAGCCGAATTTTGAATTTTGAACATTTTCTATCGAAAAGAATTTTAAGTACTAAAGCACATAAAAATAGTGTATCAGCTCCAATAATAAAAATCGGAGTTATTGCAATCGCCCTTGGCATTATTGTAATGATAATTTCTATTGGAGTTGGTTTTGGTATGCAAAGAGAGATTAAGGACAAAATTTCATCTTTTGAAAGTCATATAATAATACAAAGCTTTAATAATACAATTAATGAAAATTCTGTTAACCCTATTTCACCAAATCTAAAATTTATAGATTATTTAAATTCTATTCCAGAAGTAAAAAATATTGAAAGAACTATTTCAAAATTTGGAATTGTTAGAACAACCCAAGATTTTGATGGATTATATTTTAAGGGGCTAGAAAAAAATTATGATTTTAGTAGAATCAAAAAATATATTGTTGAAGGAAACATTCCCTTATTTTCAGATGATTTTTCTAATGATGTTCTAATTTCAAAAACACTAGCGGACAAGCTCAATTTAAAAGTAGAAGGAAGCTTCCAAATGTTATTTTCAAACTATGATAATCCAAATCCATATGTTATAAAATTAATTGTTGTTGGTATTTATGATTCAGGTTTTGAGGAGCTAGATTCAAAATTTATTTTTGGCGATATTAAACAGATTAGAAGAATTTCAAAATGGGATGATGATGAAATTAGCTCCTTGGAAATTTTTATTCATGACATGAAATATTTACAGTCGACTAGTGAAAACATATATTTAAATTCACCACCTGATTATGATGTTATAACGATCAAGCAAAAATATTTTTCTGTTTATGAATGGATTGGGCTTTTCGATAAAAATATTTATGCAATTATATTTATTATGATTTTAGTAGCCTCTGTAAATATAATTTCAGTTTTACTGGTTCTAATTCTTGAAAGAACAAATATGATTGGAATATTGAAAGCGTTTGGTTTATCAAATAAATCTCTTCAGAAGTTTTTCATATATACTGCGTCTTACTTAATTCTAATTGGTATTTTAATAGGAAATGTAATTGGATTATTAATTCTTACAATTCAGAATAAGTATAAAATAATCACACTAGATCCGAAAATTTACTATGTTGATAGTGTTCCTGTTTTTATCGAATTTTCCCATATATTTATTCTAAATATAATTGTTTTTATGTTGTGTGTTATTTCAATTTTTTTTCCAAGCCTTTTGGTTTCAAAGGTCTCCCCAAAAGATTCAATTAAATTTAATTAAATAGCTGTGTTATAGCCACATTAAATTATATTTGTAATTCATAATGGATTATTATAATAATTTGACCGAATCTATAGGAAATACTCCGATGGTAATGTTGAATAACATTACAAAGGATCTTCCCTGTAAAGTTTGGGCTAAATATGAAACCTTTAATCCTGGTAACTCAGTCAAGGACAGGATTGGATTAAATATGGTTTTGGATGCTGAAAAAAAAGGATATTTAAAACCGGGTGGTACAATCATTGAAGGTACTTCAGGTAATACTGGTATAGGTTTGGCTATTGCAGCAACTGTTAGAGGGTACAAATGTATTTTTGTAACCAGTGATAAGCAGTCAAAAGAAAAAATAGGTATTCTTAAAGCGTTTGGGGCTGAAGTTGTTGTTTGCCCCACAAATGTTGACCCTGATGATCCCAGGTCATATTACTCAGTTTCAAAAAGTTTATCTGAAAAAACCAAAAATTCTTGGTATGTTAATCAATATGATAATCCTAGTAACACAATGACCCATTACAACTCTACTGGACCTGAAATATGGGATCAAACTGATGGAAGGGTTACCCATTTTGTAGTTGGTGTTGGAACTGGTGGAACTATTTCAGGAGTTGGTAAATTTTTGAAAGAAAAAAAACCAAATATTAAGGTTTGGGGGGTTGATGCATACGGTTCGGTTTTAAAAAAATTTCACGAAACTGGTAATTTTGATAAGAATGAAATATACCCCTACGTGACAGAAGGTATTGGTGAAGACATGATACCTGAGAATATTAATTTTGATATAATTGATGGCTTCACAAAAGTGACAGACAAAGATGCAGCAATTTTTTGCAGAGAATTATTAAAGCAGGAAGGGATGTTTCTAGGAAATTCAGCCGGAGCCGCAATCAAGGGTGTTTTACAACTGAAAGAAAAATTTAATCCACAAGATCTTGTAGTGGTTCTATTTCATGATCATGGAAGTAGATATCTCAAAAAGATATATAGTGATGAGTGGATGAGCAAAATGGGTTACATTTAAATTAATTTTTAAAAATCTAAATTTTTTCTCATATTGTGATCTTCATTCAAAAACGCTATATGAAAAAAAATATCATTACATTTTTATCAATGCTGATTTCATTAAATATTAATGCCCAAGAAAAAGGTTTGGATCAGAAAATTGATGAAGCTTTTCAGCCTATTTCAGATTTTTTTAGTAAATATGTTTTTTACCCAATAGGGGACTATCCTTTTGTAATATATTTGCTGGTCGGTAGTGCATTATTTTTTACTTTATATTTTTGGTTTCCAAACATAAAGTATTTCTGGACTGCTATTAATGTTGTGAGAGGCAAGTACGATAGTCTTGAGAAAAGTGATTCTGAATCAAAAGACGGAGAAGTATCACACTTTCAGGCACTTGCGACTGCTGTTTCTGGTACTGTTGGAAACGGAAATATTGCCGGCGTTGCGTTAGCAATTGCTTTAGGAGGACCTGGCGCAACTTTTTGGATGATTGTTTGTGGATTATTAGGTATGTCTACAAAATTTGTAGAATGTACTCTTGGTGTTTACTTTAGGGACGTTGATAAAGATGGGGTAGTTTATGGTGGGCCCATGTATTATATAAGTAGAGGACTTGAATCAAAAGGCTTCAAAACCCTGGGTACAATTGCAGCATCCCTATTTGCAATTTTTTGTATCGGGGGCTCCTTCGGAGGAGGTAATGCAGCACAATCAAATCAAGCCACAATTGTCATAAAAAATCTATTTGGCTATGAATCTACATTTGCAGGAGCTATGATAGGTCTTATTCTTGCTGCTCTGGTGGGAGTAATTATTATTGGTGGTATAAAGAGGATTGCATCTGTTACTGAAAAAGTTGTTCCCTTTATGGCTTTACTTTATATACTAGCTTGTATATATATATTAGCGATAAACTTTTCATTTATCGATGATGCTATAGAACTTGTTTTTAGAGAAGCTTTTAATCCAACTGCTGTTGGAGTTGGAGGAATTATTGGGGTTTTGATGGTTGGTTTTCAAAGAGCAGCATTTTCAAATGAGGCTGGAGCTGGTTCTGCTTCAATAGCCCACTCTGCAGTGAAAACAAAGTATGCAGCGTCTGAAGGACTAGTAGCTTTACTTGAACCTTTCATTGATACTGTTGTTATTTGTTCTATGACAGCGCTTGTTATTATTACATTTAACTCAACTGGAGCATTTGTTTATGGAGGTGACGGAATGGGAGGAGTTTTAATTGACGGAGTTGTGTATGAGGGTGCAGGAATTACTCAAATGGCATTTGCTCAGTATATTCCTGGATCTGATATATTTCTAACTATAGCTGTTGTATTATTTGCAGTTTCTACAATGATATCTTGGTCATATTATGGATTACAATCGTGGAAGTTTCTATTTGGAAGAGGTTACATTGCGGATTTAACTTACAAGCTTCTATTTTTGATATTTGTTGTAATTGGTGCTGCTGCTAGTATGAATTCAATATGGGCATTTTCGGATGCAATGATTTTTGCCATGGTATTTCCAAATATGGTTGGGTTATACTTTTTGTTTCCAATAGTTAAAGAGCAACTAAAAAAATATTTAGAGGCGATAAAAAAATAATTTTTTCTCCTTAAAATCTTTTGTTAGATTATTTTTAGTTTATATTTGCATCAAATTTTAAAGAAGGGAGGTTTGTAATATGCTAATAATACCAATTAAAGACGGAGAAAATATCGATAGAGCATTGAAGCGTTTCAAAAGAAAGTTTGATAAAACTGGAACGAAAAGATCATTACAAACCAGAAAAGAATTTGTAAAACCTTCTATTAAAAGGAGAGCTGAGATTCAAAAAGCTCAGCACGTACAAAGACTCAGAAACCAAGAAGATATTTAACCTATATTTCCAAAATTTCAAACATACTTACTAATAATTATTAAATTTATATTTGTTTTTAGGTATGGAATTCAAATCATTTCTTGACTATTTACTATTAGAGAAAAATTACTCTAACAAGACTATTATTGCTTACAAAAAGGACTTAAATACTTTTTATGATTTTAACCAAGATAAGTTTGATCAAAAAGGTATTAAAAAAGCTAATTATTCTCAAATTAGGTCATGGATCGTATCACTTGTGGGTAATAAAATATCAAATAGTTCAATAAACCGAAAAATATCCTCCCTAAATAGTTATTACAAGTTTTTACTCAAAACTGGAGATATTAATATAAATCCTTTAAATGAGCATAAGGCATTAAGAACAAAATCAACGATTCAATTACCATTCTCTGAAAATGAAATTTTAAATGTTTTAAATTCTAAAAATTTTAAAAACTCTTTTGAAGGGTGTAGAGATTATCTTGTATTAGAACTATTGTACACAACGGGAATCAGAAGACAAGAGTTAATCGATCTAAAAATTCAAAATATTGATTATTCAAACACAAGAATTAAGGTGTTGGGAAAAAGAAATAAGGAGAGATATATTCCGCTGATTGAGTCTACTCTAGTATCAATAAAAAAATATTTGGTTTACAGAAATAAACTAAAAAATATAAAAAGCAATGATTCACTTTTTTTAACATCCAAGGGAAAAAAAATATATGATAATTTAGTCTACAGAATCACTAAAAAATATTTTTCTAGTTTTTCAACCAAGATTAAAAAGAGCCCACACATTTTAAGACACTCTTTTGCCACTCATCTTTTAAATAATGGTGCAGATCTGAATTCTGTAAAAGATTTATTGGGACATACGAGTCTTGCAGCTACCCAGGTATATACTAATAGATCCATTGAAGAAATTAAAAAAGTTTTCAGGAAATCTCATCCACGAAATAAGAGCTAGTTTTTATTTGTTTTCTGATTAAAAAAAAATATAATTTGTTTTGATTGAAAAAATAAATATTTACATTTGCAATCCGCTCAAAGCGGGCTTTTTTTTGAAAAAAAAGAGGC
>MDTB01157590.1_pt1 | contig 15037 bp, 15 predicted proteins | sample 811161 | NCBI WGS metagenome assembly MDTB01 (sample SAMN05326650, study PRJNA326480) | marine metagenome | isolation source: seawater | place: Mediterranean Sea | collected 2009
ATATATTATAACTTCAAAATTTGGCGAGGTAGCTCAGTTGGTTAGAGCACAGGACTCATAAGCCTGGGGTCGGCGGTTCGAATCCGCCCCTCGCTACCAGTAAAATCAATCTTTATAAATTTTGAAACATAATTTTGTAAATTTGATTGTAATTTGATCTCATAGAATAGCTAAGTTTTTTGTGTTAGAAGATAATATGATAATAACTAAAACTCCTTACAGAATTTCTTTTTTTGGTGGAGGAAGTGATTATCCATCTTGGTATCAAAATTATGAAGGAAAAGTTATTTCTTCCACAATTAATAAATATCTGTATATTTCAAGTAGATATTTACCGAGTTTTTTTAAACATAAGTATAGAATTGCATGGTCTAAGATAGAAGAGACTAAAAATATAAATCAAATAAAGCACAATGCAGTTAGACAAATTTTAAATTATTTCAAAAACAAAAAAGGTTTAGAGATTCATTACGATGGAGATTTACCAGCCAGAAGCGGAATGGGATCAAGTTCTTGTTTTGTTGTGGGTTTATTAAAAGCATTATACGAGCTACAAAATAAAAAAATTGATAAAAAGTTTTTAGCAAATAAAAGTATTTTTTTAGAACAAGTTGTCATGAAAGAAGCAGTGGGTTCCCAAGATCAAATAGCAGCCTCATATGGAGGTTTTAATAAAATTATTTTTAAAAAAAATAATTTTAAAGTAAATAAAATAAATCAGAAAAATCTAAAAAAACTAAATGAGAATCTTCTTTTGGTTTATACAGGAATTAAAAGAACGGCACACTATATTGCTAAGACTTTTATTCATAAATTAAATCAAGAGAAAAAAGATGAAGTAAAAAAAATTATTTCTTTTGTAGATGATGCAGAAAATATTCTTAAGTCTAATGAAATAGATGACTTCGGAGAGTTGTTAAATGAGTCATGGCATTACAAAAAAAGATTAAGTAATAAAATAACTAATTCAAAAATTGATGAATTATACCGTCGATCTTTAAATCATGGCGCAATTGGGGGAAAACTTCTTGGAGCAGGTGGTGGTGGTTTTATGTTACTTTATGTAAAGAAAAATAAGAAAAAACAATTAATGAAAAAATTAAAGAATATTATAGAAATTCCATTCAAATTTTCAAATCATGGATGTGAAACTATACTAAGAAGAGAAAGGTAACATGAGACATGATTTGATGTACAATAATTTTGAAAAAAAAGATTTTACTGAAGTAAAAAAGATCTTAAATAAAAAGAATCCTATATTAACCCAATCAAAAAAAGTAGAGGAATTTGAGAGAAAATGGTCTAAGTGGCTAGGTGTAAAATATTCTACTTTTGTTAATTCAGGTTCATCGGCTAATTTTATTTCAATTTCAATTCTTAAGGCATTAAATAAAAATAAAGTTAAAAATGAAATAATAGTGCCATCGTTAACTTGGGTTTCAGATATTAATTCAGTGATACTGAATGGTTATAAACCTGTTTTTGTAGATATAAATTTTAACAATCTTTCAATGAATATCGAACAAATTAAAAAAAAGATTAACAAAAAAACATTAGGCATTTTTATAACTCACGCCCAAGGATTTAATGGTCTCAATCAGGACCTAATCACAATAATTAAAAGAAAAAAATTATTTTTTATTGAAGATGTTTGCGAAAGCCATGGCGCGACTTTTAAAAGCAAAAAGCTTGGAACTTTTGGAGATATATCTAACTTTTCCTTTTATTATGCTCACCATATGACAACAATCGAGGGGGGAATGGTATGCACAAATGATAAAAAAATTTATGAATTGTCCAAAATTTTTAGGTCTCACGGAATGTTAAGAGAGGCTAAAAACTCTTCCTTTGAGAATAAAATAAAAAAAAAATACAACTATTTATCACCTAAATTTATATTTTTATATCCAACCTTAAATTTTAGAAATAATGAAATTGGAGCTTGTATCGGTATCAGTCAATTAAGAAAACTTGATACGAATAACAAAAAAAGAATTTTAAATTTTAAATATTTTTTAAGTTTATTAGATAAAAAAAAATATTTTACAAACTACGATCTCAAAGGAAGTTCTAATTATGCTTTTCCTATAATTCTTAATACTAAATTAATAAAAAAAAGAAACTATTTTGAGAGTATATTAAAGAAAAACAACATCGAGTTTAGAAGAGGAAATGCTGGAGGTGGAAATCAATTAAAACAACCTTATTTAAAAAAGATAATTGGAAAAATAAATATGAACAATTTTAAAAATGTGCAAAGAGTTCATGATTTTGGCTATTATATTGGTAATTATCCATCTTTAAAATTAAAAAAAATTAGTAAAATTTGCAAAATTCTTAATGATATTAAAATTTAATTATGAACAAACAAATAGATTGTGTATTTTTAGTAGTATCTAGTTCAAAAAAATCTTATCAAGAATTATCTGAGACTTATTCAGCTATTGAGCCACCAACATGGGCTTTGCTATTAGCACAATCAATGAGAGCAGAGAAAAATAAAGTAGCTATAGTTGACGCGAACGCTGAAAAATTATCAGAGAAAGAAATTTTTTTAAGAATTAAAGATTTGAATCCTAAACTTATTTGTATGGTTGTATATGGTCAAAATGTTAATGCAGGAACAGCTAATATGAGTGGAGCAACGCATATTTCAAAATTTTTAAAGGATCAAAAGATAAAACAAAAAATATGTTTTATTGGATCTCATGTCCAAGCTCTACCTAAAGAAACGTTAGAAAAAGAAGAAAGTATTGATTTTGTATTTACAAATGAGGGAGTATACGCTCTTAGAAATATTCTTAAGCTCAAAAACTTTGAAGATGAACAGCTTAAAGATATAAAAGGAATTGCTTTCAGAAATAATTATAAGGATGTAATTATGAATCTCCCTGAAAAAGTTGTTCCTACTGAGAGAATGGATTTCGATCTTCCTGGATATGCATGGGATTTACTTCCGTATGATAAAAAACCTCTAGACTTATATAGAGCTCCTATGTGGCATGCAGAATATGATTTTAATAAACGATCTCCTTACGCAAGTCTCCAAACAAGTTTAGGATGTATGTTTAAATGTAATTTTTGCATGATAAATCTTATTAATAGAAATAATTTGGATGAAATAGGAGTGGCTTCAAATTATAGCAATATGAGATTTTGGTCTCCAGATTTTATTATAAACGAATTTAAAAAGCTAATGGATATGGGAATTAGAACAATAAGAATAGTAGATGAAATGTTTTTGTTAAACCCCAAATATTATGTACCACTTTGTGAAAAATTGGCTGAGTTAAATAAAGACGACTCATTAAGAATGTGGAGTTATAGCAGAATAGATACAGTTAAAAGACCAGAAATTTTGAATTTAGTTCGTAAAGCCGGTATAAAGTGGTTGTGTTTAGGAATTGAGAGTGGAGATAAAAAAGTGAGACTTGAAGTTTCAAAAGGTAAGTTCGAAGATGTTGATGTTAAAGAAGTTATACAAAAAGTACACGATGCAGATATTGATGTAATGGCTAATTATATTTTTGGTTTACCTGGAGATGACGAAAGTACTATAAAAAAAACATTCGATCTAAGTACGGAGCTTTGTACAGCTGGGTGGAATACTTATGCAGCAATGGCTTTACCAGGAAGTTTGCTTTATAAAAATGCTAAGACTAATAATGTTGAATTACCATCAAATTACGAAGGTTATTCATTTCATTCATACGAAACTTTACCATTACCCACTGACAAGCTTAAAGCCCACGAAATTTTAAAATTAAGAGATGAGGCTTTTATCAAATATCACACAAATAAAGAATTTTTAAATTTAATTCAAAGAAGATTTGGATCTAAGTCAGTAAATAATATATTAAATATGACAAAAATTAAATTAAAAAGGAAGATTATAGAAGAGAACTTAAATGCAAATAAATGATTTAGAAAATATTGCGAAAAAATATAGGAGAGAAATTTTTGAAAAACTCTTAGAAACAAAACAAGGTCATCCTGGTTCAATTTTTTCTATGATGGAAATTGTTGTAAGTTTATATCATGGAGGCTTTGTTAGATTGGATAAAAAAAAGAAAAAATTCATAGACAAAGTATTAATAAGCAAAGGACATGCAACCTCAGCTCTTTATCCAATTTTGAGAGATTTTGGCATCATAAGTTCAAAGGAATGGAATAAATGGGGTAAAAAAAAATCTCAACTAAGAGTTTTTGGAAATATTTCTATACCAGGTGTAGACATCACTTCGGGATCATTAGGACATTGTATTGGTGCAGGCGCCGGCATGGCAGTAAGCTATAAAAACAATAATCAAGATAATAAAGTTTATGTCGTTATAAGTGAAGGAGAATTGTACGAGGGATCAACATGGGAAGCTCTTCTTTTTGCGAAGCACAGAGAATTGGATAATTTAACAATAATTATAGATATAAATTCTCTTATAATATTAGGAAGCACCTCAGAATGCTTAAATCTTGATCCAATAAAAAAAAAAATTGAAGGACTAGGGATAGAAACCCACGAGGTTGATGGTCACAATATAAATAGTTTAATTGATACTTTTAAAAACTCTTCTGAATCAAAAAAGTTAAACTGTATACTGGCTAAAACAGTAAAAGGAAAAGGCTCATCTATTATGGAAAATAAAAAAAACTGGCATTATTGGAACTCGATGAGCAAGGAAGAGATTAATAAAACTAAAAAAGAGCTAAAATAATGCTCCAAAGAGATATTTTTATAAATGAAATAACAAAAGAAATGGAGAAGGATAAAAAAATTTATTTCCTTAGCGCAGACTTTGGCGCTATGGCTTTAGACAAGTTAAGAGAAAAATTTCCAAAAAATTTCATACATTGTGGAATATCTGAGCAAGCAATGCTTGATATAGCAACAGGATTAGCACTAGAAAAAAATAAAGTTTTTGTGTACGCAATGTCTCCATTCGTATCATTAAGAGCTATTGAACAAGTAAAATGTGGACCTGGATTAATGAGTCTACCAATTTGTATAATATCTGTTGGTATAGGCTTAGGATATGCAGATGCAGGTCCTACACATTATGCTAATGAAGATTTTGCTTGTTTCAGAGCAATTGTAGGATCATCTATTTATACTCCTTCAGATAATACAACTACAAAATTAATAGCTCAAGACATGTTGACCAATCCAAAATTTTCTTATGTTCGTTTAGATCGAGATGTTCAAGAAGATTTAACCCCAAGAATTAAAGAAAGTGATTACAAAAATGGATTCAAAATATTTGGAACAGTTTCTAAAAATAAGTTAGCAATTATTTCTCATGGAAAAATGTTTCATAATTGCATGAAAGCTTTAAAAAAAAAAGATGATAAATACGTATTTATTAATTTATTTAGATCTAAACCATTTCCAAAGAAATTAACTAATGTTGTAAAAAAAATGAATAAATTTTTGGTTGTTGATGAACAAACCCCTTCAGGTAGTTTAGCGTCAAGTATTTTTGAAGGTTTTAGCAATTATAATTTTTTTCCTAAAATTATATCAAAATCTTTACCAGAGAAATATATTTTTGAAAATGGTGGAAGAGAGCACTTATTGAACAAATCGGGATTATCTAATCAAGATATAATTAAAGCAGCAAGAAATTTTAAATGATTAAGCAATAAACAATGAAACAAAAAACTAAAATTTTAATCAATTCTATCTTTAAAGATCATCGAGGCTATTATTGGACTACATGGAAAAAAAACAATTTTAGAAATATTAAATTTAATCACGATAAGTTTTCTATATCAAAAAAAAATGTGCTTAGAGGTTTTCACTGTGATTTTAAGTCCTGGAAACTAGTAACATGCGTTTTTGGTGAAATAATTCTTGCTATTGTAAATGTAGATAAAAAGAAGAACCAATATTTAAAGCCAAAATTGTTTACCCTTAATCATAAGAAACCCAAATCAATATTAATTCCTCCTAATTTTGCCAATGCATATTTATGTTTGTCAAAACAATGTGTATTTCATTATAAATGGAGTTATTCTGGGAATTATCCAGATGTAAAAAAACAAAAAAGCTATAGATGGAATGATCCAAAATTTAAGATAAATTGGCCAATAAAAAAACCTATTTTAAGCAATAGAGATAAAAGTTCAAAATTACTATGAATAAAAAAGATTTAATAGATTTTGAAAATGATATAGCCAAAGAGTTTAATAACGGCAAAATTAAAGCTCCAATTCATCTTCACTCCAATAATGAAAATTTTTTGATTAAATTTTTTAAAAAGATAAAAAAAAATGATTGGATTTTTTGCTCGTGGAGATCACATTATCATTGCTTATTAAAAGGAGTTCCTAAAAATTTATTAAAAAAAAAGATATTAGAAGGAAAATCTATTTCTCTTTGTTTTTCAAAATATAAGATTTATTCTTCAGCTATAGTTGGAGGTAATATTCCAACAGCAGTTGGAGTGGCAATGTCTTTAAAAAGAAGTAAAAAAAGAGGGAAAGTATATTGTTTTATTGGAGAAATGACTTCTGAAACTGGTATAGCGCATGAGTCAATTAAATATAGTATTAATCATAAGCTACCAATACATTTCATAATAGAAGATAACAAGAAATCTGTTTGTACTGACACAAGGAAAACATGGTCAGTAAAAAAACTAACATACGAAAACAAGAAAAGTAAATTTATTACTTTTTATAAATATAAATTGAAATATCCACATTCTGGAGCAGGTGTAAGAGTAGAGTTTTAATATGTATTTTAATGAATTAAAAAAAAGCATGAACTTTTTAGGCAAAAAAAATAAATCAATTTTTATTGGCCAAGCAGTTGTAGAGCCAGGAACTTTTATGTCTAATACTTTGAATCAAGTTCCAAAAAATAAAAAGATTGAAATGCCAGTAGCAGAAGAAATGCAGTTAGGAATGTCCTTAGGGTTAGCAATGGATGGAAATATACCAATTAGTATTATACCCAGATGGAATTTTATTTTAAATGGAATGAATCAATTGGTAAATCATATTGATAAATATTTTTTAATGGGAAATAACAAATTAAACAATATAATAATTAGAACTGGGGTTGGTGCAGATAAACCACTAAATCCTCAGCACCAACACATTGGGGATTTCTCAGACTCTATTCAAAAAATGTGTAAAAACATAAATCTAGTAAAACTTAAAAAAAGTTATCAAATATTTCCAGCTTACAAAAAGGCTTTTACAAGAAAAGATAAGAAAGTAACTATCTTAGTAGAATATGGAAATCTTTATAATAGATAAATTTAAATGAAAAAAATTTTAATTACTGGTGGAGCCGGCTATATAGGATCAATGTTAGCAACAGAACTTGTAAAATTAGGTTATGAGGTTACAGTTCTTGATTTAATGAAATTCAATAGAAATTCATTAGATCATCTTTTTTTTTATGATAATTTTAGATTTGTTTATGGGGATGCTACTGATTCAAATATAATAAAGAAAATTATAAAAAATAAAGATTTTATAATACCTTTAGCAGCATTAGTCGGAGCACCTCTGTGTAAAAAATATCCAAAAAAAACTATTCAAACAAATCTCAATTCAATTAAAATTTTGCTAAATCATAGAAGTAAAAAAAATAAAATTATTTATCTAACAACAAACTCTGGTTATGGAATTGGAGAAAAAAATAAATATTGTGATGAAAATAGCCCTTTAAGACCTATATCACTTTATGGAAGAACTAAATGTGATGCAGAAGACGAGGTAAGAAAAAAAGATAACTACATCTGTTATAGATTAGCTACAGTTTTTGGTTTTAGTTACAGGATGAGAAGTGATCTATTAGTTAATAACTTTGTATATACAGCTTTAAAAACTAAACAATTAAAGATATTTGAACCTAAATTTCGAAGAAATTTTATTCATATAAGGGATGTTATTCAGGCAATTATTTTTTCTATAAAAAGTTTTAAAAAATTACAAAACAATGTTTATAACCTAGGTTTATCAACTGCTAATATCACAAAATTAATGTTAGCAAAAAAAATCAAACAACAATTACCTGCAACTAAAATAAAGATAATGCATAATAAGTTTGATCCAGATAAAAGAGATTACTTTGTTAGCAATAGGAAAATAGAAAAAAAAGGGTTTAAAGCTAAAATTAATCTAGAAAAAGGCATTAAAGAAATGGTTTTATTTTTCAAAAACAATAAAAATAAAATTATTAATAATTATTAATAATATCTTTAATTTGTTTAAGAAAGTCAGGTTTAGCATATTCAAATCTAAGATTGCTTTTTTTCGCTGCTAAAAAATCACTTTTCTTATCTCCAATCATAAAACTTTTGTTTTTCAAGATATCCCAATTTTTAAAAACATCTTGAATCATAAGATTTCCAGGTTTTCTATAATTTGTTTTTTTTCTATATTTCTTAATTTTTGCATCTGGGTGATAGGGAGAAAATTTAACATCGTTAATAAATATTTTTTTTTCAGAAAAAAAATATTTTAATTTTATATGTAATGTATGAAAATCTTTTAAACTAAAAACACCTTTCCCTATTCCAGCTTGATTGGTGATAATGAATATATAATAATTCTTTTTTATTAAATAATGTAATCCTGGGATAACATTTTTTCTTAATTTAAATTTTTTAAACTGATGAACATATCCATTATCGTAGTTAATTACTCCGTCTCTATCTAAAAATACAGCTGGTTTATTAAAATATCTTAAAAGTTTTTTTTCTGATTTTTTTAAATATTTTGGGGTTCCTATATCTAAAAAAAAGTTTTTAAATATCTTGCCACTAATTTTTCTGCCTGTAATTAATTCAGGTAGTATATCATTCTCTAAAGAATGCTGCTTTCGTTGAATTGCATTTAAAATTTTTTTTTTAAAGAAATACACCCCTCCGTTAATAAATTTTTTACCAGATTTTACTATTCCCTTTTTTAAACTTAATTTGTTAAGTTTATTACTAAGAGTATTATTCTTAAAATTTGTTAACGACATTGATCCTATACAATTTTTCTTTAGAGATTTAACTAATTCATGAAAATTTATGTCAAATATAGTGTCTCCATTAATTAAAATAAAATCGTTTAATTTATGTTTCTTAAGAATATTTAACGCTCCGGCTGTGCCCATAGGTTTCTTTTCTTTTAAACAATGTATTTCAGTGAAATTAATTTTTTTTTTATGAAAATGTTCGTATATAGTTTTCGATCGATAACCTGTTAATATATAGATCTTATTAGCTGGATATTTGCATAAATTATTAATTAAATAGTCTAAAAAATACTTATTATTGAATTTTAGCATTGGCTTAGGCTTACCATCTAAATAATTTTTTATTCTAGAACCCTTTCCACCAGCTAAAACGACAAAATCAATTTTTTTCATATTTGCTTTATATTTATCATTTTACCTTATAAAAAAAAAAGAATATAAGTGTAAAAATGTTAGTATCATTTGTCTTTTCTTTTAAAAATGAAGAAAAAAATATCGAGGAATTAGTCACAAGAGTTAATCGCTCAATTTCTCAAATTAAAGAGTGCAAATATGAAATGATATTTGTAAATGACGCTTCAACAGACAATTCTGAAAAAGTTCTTTTAAATTTACAAAAAGATTACCCTATCAAGATAATTAATATGAGTAGAAATTTCGGTTTAGTTCCTTGTCAAATTGCGGGATTTAAACATTCTAAAGGAGATTGTATTATTTATATGGACTCAGACTTACAAGACCCTCCTGAAATTATTCCTAAATTGATAGAAAAGTTTAAAAATGGAAGCGATGTTGTTCACACAAAGAGAACAAAAAGATTAGGTGAGTCAAAATTTAAACTTTTTATAACAAAAATTGCTTATAAGATTATTAATAATCTTTCAGATATAGATTTACCCATAGAAGCAGGAGATTTTAAATTAATTTCTAGAAAAGCTTTAAATGTAATTTTGAAACAATCAGAATTTACTCCCTACTTAAGAGGAATGTCTGTCTGGGTTGGTTTTGAACAAAGTTATGTAGAATATGTTAGAGAATCTAGAAATTTAGGAAAATCTCAATTTCCACTACTATCATCCGGTCCTGCTTGGATGTTTGTTACTGGCGTGACTGCTTATTCTTTAAAACCACTTTATATAGGAATTTTTTTAGGTTTTATATCAATAATATTTTCCGGCATGTTAATTGTTTATGCTTTAATAGGAAAATATTTTGGTAACGCTGTACCTGGCTCATCAGGCATTATCATAACAATTTCATTTTTTTCAGGCATGATTCTTTTAACTTTAGGAATTATTGGAATATATGTTGCAAGAATTTTTCAAGAAGTTCGAGGAAGAGAGTCTTACGTTATTAAAAATATAAAAGAAAAAAATTAATAAATTTTATATAAAGAATAGTTTTCATCACTTATTATCATTTTTAAATCTAACGACCAACTTGATGGAAGAACTAAATACTCAATTTTAAATTCTTTCTTAATTTTTTGCCATTCTGAAGATTTTTTATTTTCAAAAATGTTTTTAATATATTTTTCTGGTACAGAAGGGTTATTTTTTTGAGGAGGTTTGTTTTTATCTATCTCGTAAATTTTCTGGAGTATATTAAACAGTTTATTTGCCAAGTAGGGATGATAAGGTATGAAATCCATAGACTCTGTATGAAGCAAAATTGGTTTGCTTGTTTTTTTAAACACAACTGGAGCAAGATTTGATGATGTAATTATATAATTTTTATAATCTAAAATTTTCAAATAATTTAATACTTTGGAGCTTTCTTTACTTATTAAAGTATTTGCGATTAATCCATTCTTTATAGAGTCTATTTTTTTATAGTTTTGAATTAAAATTAAGAAGAGAAAAATAAAAGAAGTAATTAAAATTTTTGAAGCACTTTTTTTAAATTTTTTATTTAAGAAAAAAAATAAAAAAGATAAGATCAACGGCCAACCAATAAATGAATGCAACATGATAAATCTTGTAGGCATTGATATAATTAAAAACTCCGGAAAAATTTTTGGTATAATTTTATAAGATAAATACAAAATAGTTGAAAAAAAAATACTTACTCCTATTATAAACACTGAAATATTTTTTGTTTCAATGGCATCTTTTTTTGTATTTAAAATGAAAAAAAAAGAAAAAGTAAAAAGAATTAAAGTTTTAAAAAGATATTCAAAATGAATATCCCCCATCTGAGATCTGTGACCATCCCAAACCTCCATGTAAATACTGAATAAACTGCTATCTACAGTTATTTTTTCAATAGTATCAAAATAAAACAAAGTAAAGCTGATTAAAGTAATAATACTTCCTAAACAGAAACCTAAATAGATATGAAATTTGTCTTTAGGAGTAAAATTTATTAACAGCAAACTTATAAATAATAATGACATCATCCAAATCCCCACCAGAGGATGAATGGAAATTAAAACCATGGATATAAAACTTGATGCAAATAAATTTCTATTAGCCAAAAGTCCAAAAATTAAACTTGAAAAAGCGAGACTCATCATACCGTAAGTATGAGCCGAAAAAATTAATGATGGATAATCTGTGTCTCCAAAGTTTTTCCCCAATACAATGCTCGTGAAAGTAATTAAGAGTGCTAAAAATTTATTTTGTGTAATGGAATTTGATAGTAAAAAAACCCCTAAAGAAAAACAAAATGTTGAAAAAAAGAGAATAATTTGTGATGAAAATTCAGCAGTAAAACCAAGATTTATGAAAAGTTCAGTTATTTGGTGTAATAAAGTCCAACTATTTAAGTAATAATAAAGCATTGGTGACGAAGTGTCTGGATAATTGATTTCTTTAGACAAAACCAAACCCCCATCAATCGCGTACTGTAAATATGAATATGACAATGAAATTATTAAAGAAAAAATTAATATTGCAATTATTTCAAAATAATTATTCTTTATAGAGATATAATTTTTATACATTGATTAAACAATCTTTATTAAATAAGATTTTTTAAATATCTTGAATATTCACAATTTCCATAAAAAGAAATTGCTTTGATAATATTACTTTTATTAATCCAATTATTATGTAAAGCTATTTCTTCCAAGCAAGCAATTTTAAGACCTTGTCTATTTTCAATAGAAGAAACAAACAAAGATGTTTGATTAAAATCATCAATTGTTCCTGCGTCTAACCAAGCTGCGCCTCTTCCTAAAAGTTCAGCTTTTAATTTGTTGTCTTTTTTATATAAATTTAATAAATCAATAATCTCAAGTTCATTTCTTTTTGATTTTTTTAAACTAAACGTTTTTTTTATTACTGAGTTATCAAAAAAATATAATCCTGTTACAGCTAAATTTGATTTAGAATTTTTTGGTTTTTCTTTTAATCCAATAATTCTATTTTTTTTAATATTAACCACCCCAAATCTATTAGGGTTTCTGACTGGATGAACGAATATGGTTGCACCAGTTTTTAGCTTTGTTGCTTTTTTTAATTTTTCAGAGAGACTTTGACCATAAAAAAAATTATCTCCCAAAATTAAAGCTACATTTTCATCTTTTATAAATTTTGCACCAACTTTAAAAGCATCAGGTAGACCTCTAGGTTTATGTTGTTCAATATAACTAATTTTAATTCCAATATTTTTTCCATCTGACAGTATCTTTTTAAACTGTTGAATTGAGCCTTTATTAACTATTATAAGAACTTCTCGAATTCCAGCTAACATAAGAATTGATAATGGATAATAAATTAAAGGTTTATCATAAATAGGTAAAAGTTGTTTATTAACAGATTTAGTAATCGGACTCATTCTGCTACCTAAACCTCCAGCTAAGATTATTCCTTTTTTTATCATTTAAATTTTCCTATTCTTTTTATAAAATTTTTATTTCTAATTGATTTAAAAAAATTTTTATTATCTAAATACCAGTTAAATGTTTTAATCAATCCTTCATTTATATTAACTTCATGCTTCCATTTAACTTTATTTTTTATCTTATTACTATCTAAAGCATATCTCAAATCATGACCAGGTCGATCTTTAACAAACATAATTTTTGAACGAGAGTTGTAGATTTTATTTTTTTTGGACAATAAAATTAATTTCTTTGCTATCTCAATATTTTTAAAATTTTGGTTTGTACCTATATTGTAACTTTCTCCATTTTTTCCTTTTTTAAATATCTTATAAAGTGCTTTACAATGATCTAAAACATATATCCATTCTCTTGAGTTTTTTCCCTTACCATAAATCGTTAATTTTTTTTTATTTATTATACTCGCAATAAGCTTTGGTATAAATTTTTCTGGATTTTGTCTTGGACCATAATTGTTGCAACAGTTAGTAATTATTGCATTAATTTTATAAGTGTTTACAAAAGAATTTATTAAATGGTCTCCAGCTGCTTTTGTAGCTGCATAAGGATTTTTTGGACTATACGGAAATTTTTCGTTTGCTTTTTTATTTTTTATATTTCCAAAAACTTCATCAGTTGAAACGTGAATTAATTTAACTTTTTTTTTGCTAGCAAGAATTGCTTCTAGTAAATTATGAGTCCCGTTAATATTTGACTTTATAAATATAGCAGATTTATCTATTGATCTATCAACGTGAGTTTCAGCTGCTAAATTAAAAATACAATTTGGCTTAAATTTAGAAATTATTTTAGTTATTTTTTTTTTTTCATTTATATCTAATTTAAAAAATTTATATTTTTTATTGTGTTTGATATCTTTAATATTATGTAAGTTTGAAGAATAGGTAGCTTTATCAATATTAATTACTGAGTGATCTAATCTTAAGAGATATTTCACTAAATTGCTGCCTATAAAACCAAGACCACCTGTCACAATAAATTTGCTCATTGTTTATACAATTTTATTAATAAAATTTGCTATGTACTTTGCTTTTTGCTGAGATACTTTGTGATGCACTGGTAGAGCTAAGTATTTATTCTCAGCAAAATCCATGTTTGGAAATTTTTTTCCTTTAACCATTTTTTTAAAAATTGAATATTTATCGTTTCTAAAATGAACTTGATTACTTTCAATTCTTTTTTCCTTTAATTTTTTTTGAATTAAATCTTTTTTCCTTGAAATTAATGTAAACAACCATGCTGCATGTGTTCTTTTTTTGTCTTCTTTATTAACGCAAAGTATATTTTTATTGTTTCCTAATTTATCTAAGTATATGTTGAATATATCTTTTCTATGTTTTAAGATCTTTTTAAAGTCTTTAAGACCCTCCAAACCAACTGAAGCCCCAAGATCAGTCATCTGATATTTGTATCCAATCTCAAAAATATCGTTTTCCCAAGTTGCTTTCTGTTTTTTTTCTCTATCTATACCAAACCATCTAATTCTTTTAGCCTTTTTAATTAACTTTTTATCTTTAATACAAAGCATGCCACCATCTGCAGTAGTAATATGTTTAATTGCTTGAAAACTAAACATTGTAAAGTCACTTATACTACCGATAGGTTTATTTTTGAAGGTGGCTCCAAGTGCGTGGGCCGCATCTTCAATTAGAGGAATATTGTATTGATTTGCAATTTTTTGTAAATCATCCAAGTCACATGGGAGTCCCCCGTAATGCATGCATATTATCGCTTTTGTTTTTTTCGTAATTAATTTTTTTACATGATCTACACTTATGTTCATTGTATAAGGATCTATATCCGCAAACTTAATTTTAACTCCCATGTATAAAAATGGTATATTGGTTGCTGTACAAGTAAATAAAGGTGAAATTACTTCGTCACCCTCTTTTAATCCTGCCAAAATGTAAGATAAGTGTAGCGCGTCAGTACCTGATCCTGTTGATAGACAATGTTTGTTTCTTCCAAACATCGATTTAAATTTCTGTTCAAATCTATCAACCAGAGGACCTTGACCTATCCATCTGCCTGATAATACTTTTTTCACACTTTTGAAGGAATTTTTTGAAATATACGGATGAAATAATACCGTGCCTTCATTTAGCTTCATTAAAGGTATCTCTTTAAATGACATAAAGATTATTTATCATAGCAAAAAAAACAATACAAATGGTTAGTGAAAAGAGAGTTCATATAGTTTATTAATTATAAAA
>MDTB01095520.1_pt1 | contig 15036 bp, 15 predicted proteins | sample 811161 | NCBI WGS metagenome assembly MDTB01 (sample SAMN05326650, study PRJNA326480) | marine metagenome | isolation source: seawater | place: Mediterranean Sea | collected 2009
AAGAAGGCTTGTCACCAATGCCTTTCGGCAGTGTGTCCGTGTGGGACAATTATTACGAGGCTTGTAAGATTTGCGAGGCCGCGTCACCAATGCCTTTCGGCAGTGTGTCCGTGTGGGACGCCGATTTTGTAAGTCATTGACAGGCAGTTTTGCAAGTTAGGCTTTCGACGGCAGGCAGTTTTAGTGACATCAAAGATTAACATTAGCCCAGCAATTGAAGAGTTGTTTTAAAGGTAAACGATTGATTAGCATATGTATGTGATTCTCGTCGGCAGAATAGCTATTCTTCAATAATTTGGCTCCCGACGAATTGCCAAGCACTAGAAAATGTAGGCGATCACTTTTTCATGGCGAGTCATATTACCCGCGGTACGAATTTTGCGTTGCTGGCTTCCGTGTATGGGGTAGGCGACCAGCCGGTCTTCTTCGGGATCAATGCAGAGGATTAATCTTTTCCAGAAACGATCAAAGGTATCCGCCTCGAGTCGACACTCAAATACGCTGTATTGAACGCGCATGCCAAAGTCCATACAGCATTCGGCTACTTTCTTGAGACGCTTCGGGTTGGAGATATCGTAAGCTATTATCAGGAGCATTTTGGTAGATCCGGCAGGTTTTCCGCGTTCCTCGGACGGTGTTTTGCAATTCGCAAATGCAGCATGCCACCAACCTTCAGGGTAAGGTTCTGCAAGCTGATCTTCCTCAGAGACGCTCATTAGTTCATGATGAAAGCTTGAGGCAACCGTCCTTCCCTAAAGTAGGCTTTACAGTCAAGACAGAGTTGTTTGATGCAATTTCTTAGAGTTGTTCGGTGACCGGCTTTTTCGTACTGAAATTCACGTTCCATACGGTCCTCATAGGCGGCAAAAACGCGCCGTCGAGATTCTCGCCTGAGATAACAACCACCATCGGTATATTCGAAATCCCGGGCTTTGAGCCGCTTGTGATTCAGCAAGTCGAGGGTGAGCGCATCGGCGACCGGGGCGCGGAAAGGTTCAATCAGATCGAGGGCCAGTGCTGGACGACCGTCCTCAGCCTCATGCAGAAAGCCCCAACCCGGTTCGAGACCACAGGCTCTTAAGTGAAGCGTGATTTCATTGGTGAGTAGGGTATAAACAAAGGATAGCAGTGAATTCGGTGGATTCAGCGGTGGTTGTCGGCTGCGTCGCTCAAATGGGAGCTCCGGAGGAAAGAAACTTCCGATGGTTTCGAAATATCGGCCGCTACAGGCACCTTCTATCCCGCGTAAACTGTCAATGGTTGGGCAGGCCCTTGCTTGATTGGCCATGGACTTGAGCCAAGGTGCTGCTACCGGAGGCTGTTTGCGGTTGGCACTCAGCCGTTGGATTGTGCGTCGCATATTCAGTATTTTTGCTTCGACCAGGCTGATTGCCACGGGAAGCGTTTTATCAGGATCGCGGCAACAATCGAGCTGTTGGGCAAGAATTCGTACAGAGCGATTGATCGGTTGTGCGGTGCCCGATGGAAAATGTCGATTGGAAAGTAACAGTACAGGAATACCTCGCTGGAGCAGCCCATTCATGCAGTGCGGTGAAAGGTGGACACTTGAATCGAGTACGACGTGCTCTACATCGTGAAGCGGGATCCAGCGTCGTGCAGGCAAGGGGTGTTCCTTGTCCTTGGTTACTTCCGGCGGTGTCGTGATTTCCAAGCGCTCGCCGCGCAGGATTACTTTAATGCCATAGGTGGTAAGATATACTGTCGGCATGCCACTTTCCTACGATTGGTTGTCCGTATGTTTAAATGCTTCGGGCAGCAGTGCTTTGACATCCAGGATTTTCTGCTGTGCTCGCTGTGCAATTTTTTTGTGGTCAGCGGCATTCTGGTCGAAGCCTGCATGGTTGATGTCGTTCCTGTCGGCTGATATCTCGGCAAAGCGCTGAGCCAAATCTGTATGCAGTGCGTCCTGAAGCGCCTGGCCGATGCCAGAGTACTTGCACAGCGGAGCTTTCCACTGCTTGATCGGTATATTGTAAGCGCTTACTGCAAATACTTGCGCGACCAGCTCGCGTCGTTGCACAAAAACTTTCTTTTTGATGTCGGGACTCTTGTTTTCGACAGGGAAAACCTGCTCCAGTTGGTCACGCCATAGAAGCGTGAAATAAGTGATCAGGCCTTCTTGAAGAAGCGTCCATGTCTGTTGGGACAATCCTCGCGAAGCACACCATTCAGCAGCAATAAATATGTTTTGCACACGTCCTTTTCGGACTTTGCTGAATTGCTCCTTGAGTTGCTCGAATTGATGGGCGAGTGGAGGAACCATTTGTGTGCCGATGACTTGGATGAAATCATCGATGCGCTCACCAATCACCGAATCTATGAGGTCCTTGCCGCGGCATGTGGCGATTTGATGACTCCACGTTTCGAGAGCGATTCCCAATTGCTTCAGTGCTTTTGCTTGGGTGTCTTTACCTTTGCTTTGTTTGATGAGAGGTAACGCCTTGTTGTCTGTTAGTTTACGGATCTGATTTGCAGCACCTGAATGCTTTAACGTGCGCAGGGCTCCAGCCCATTGGTTGACTTGAATAAATGGGGTGAGGTTATGCAATGGGATCCGACATTCTGATGGGTCGGTTGGCCACTCCTTTGGTGGGCCCAAAACTTCTGCTGCTCCGTAGTAGATGCCCTTTACTTGGATCCCGCGGACGTCCTGCAAATATTGCAGGACGGCATAGGCCAGCATCGGTAGATAGCGAAACGAATGGGTGATGTCCAACCACACTGAGTCAGTATCAGCGACCGCTTGGTTGATGGCTTCGAAGATGGCCCAATAGCTGTCTTCGCCTCCACCTTCAGGTATTTCGGAAAAATATAGCGGTGTGCAACTGTCCCATTTTTGTTTCAGTTTTTCCCGGTTTTTTTGGGCAGCGGTGTGAGTTACAAATAGGGTCGTTTTAAGCCCTTCTGTGGCACTGTCCTGTAGCAGTATGTAGTGCGCAATTGCTTGTGAACTGTAGGATGTTTGGAAGCTGAATGCCTCGTGAAAGTAGGTGCATTCCTTATAATCACTGGTGCCGAGAAAACTCAGTAAATGATGGGGCATGGCGTAAAGTTGTCAGATTCAGAATTGTTCGAGGTGACTCAGCAAGACTTGATAGGTTTGTTGATCGGTTTGCTTGAGCAGAAATTCGCGGGGTTTAGTCGGTGAGAAGGCGTTCTGATAGGCTTGTTTGATCATCGCCAAGCTATCCCAAAGACTAAGCCCACCCGTCATTCGGGAGGCTGCGAGGTATTCATCGGCCAGCGTCGTGCGCGAAATGCCTGGGTTGTCGGTACACAGAGTCAGCGGAATGCCTGCATCCCACAGCTTTTTGAGCGGATATTCACCTAGGACTTTATTATCAGGGAAGAGCGGGTCTTTGAAGCCGACGACTTCTCGGTTGCTGGTGGGGCAGAGCTCCAGACAAATCTTCCGGTCGATGAATCGTTTCAATAGTTCGGGGTGATTGCCTAAAGTAAGGCCGTGTCCGATGCGATCGGCATGCAAGTGATAGGCGGCATCCCAGATGTTCTGCGCTTCTTTGCCCTCTCCGGCATGGATTGTAATCGGCAAACAGGCTTCGAATGCTGGGGTGAAATGGGGTGCGATTTCACTCGGGGATGCTTCGGGTGCTCTATTGCCTTCATCGCCTGCGAGATCGAGTCCGACTAGAAATTCAGGTAATTCCTTCCGTGCGATTGCCGCGTTTTTGATGAGCTCGGGAAGTCTCTCTGGCTGGCGGCGATCGGCAATCCAGATGAAGCGAATGATGGAGCCGGATTGGTTATTTTGCCGCTCTAGTTCCCGGTGAAAGTTGCGCAGCCATGCCAGCTGAGAGGTTGGATCATATTTTTGCGGACTTCCACGTAGCTCCAGATACTTGATTCCCTCTTTCGTACAATACTCGATAATACCACGTACGGTAGGTTCAATTGCGGCTGGATGCCCAAGTACGGCGCTCCCGCTTAATTCACCGGGTAGCTCATAGGCTTTAAATCCCATCGGGTGCGTCGTTGTGAGTGCGATACGGGCAGTGTGCTGCGGAAAGAGAATAGATTGGATGTCGTCGTCATCAAAGAACTGGAAGACTGCTGCTATGTTGGCGGTGCGATTTCCTTCTTTCAGCTTGTTGTGCCATTGGGGCTTTCTAGTACACCAGTCAATGCTTCGTACATGCTTGTGCGCTGTCCTTCGTTCCAGCGGGTCTAAAGCCTGCCATATGGCCTCCGCAACGGCGCGTTGTTGTACTACAGAAAGTATACCACCAATATGACAGTGTAGCTCTGCTTTTGGCAGTGCTTGAAGGAGTTTTCGGTGCGAGCTGTCTACAATGGTCGTGCGAAGACGTTCGATGTGCCGCGGAGGCAGGCGATAAAGACTCCGCCAATTCTCGTGGCGCTCATCAGCCTCAATCGCGGAGATATAATTACTCAATAGTCCCGCATCGCTGCGCCGAGCGTTGATTTCTTCCGACAATGAAGGGGTTTCTAAGTTATCCGATGGGAAGCGGGCGGAGGATACTGGTGGTCGTCCACTCCATTGGACGTCGAGTATATCCTCGCGCGGAGAGCCTGCGAGTTCAACCGGAATGAGAATCTGTAGGCAATCTGTCGGAAGGGGGCGGGTGAAAACCTCTGGCGTAGCTTCCCTTAATTGCTTGGGCCATTCGTTTGGGTTACCGTTGCTGAGTACGTGTAGCAAACGTTTGCAACCGAAGGTGCGTGCGGCCTCCTGCATGTCCGCGCTCATTGTTTTGCGTCCGCCCGCGAGGGAACAGCTCAATTCCCCGCAGCCTTCCGAGGCGTGGAGGACGGCACGAAAGATGAGCTCACGCATCGTACGCACATCTTCTGCGGTTGTTAGATCGTCGTCGGGGTGGATGATGGGGCACAGTTGTGTTTCCATCCGTTCAGCCCATTCGGTCAAGTGCGACGTCGCTTTTGACCAAGCGCTGGAGGTCGTAACGATCCAGACTTCATCTGGTGGGGGTGTTTTGTTTGACGACGAACCTACGTAGAAATCCGTGAAGATGCCGAAAATCTCAGGAACAATGGACCAAGTTGTGCCGAGGGTTGTGATGAGGCGGTGGCGAATCATCTTAAGTGTGGTCCAAGCATAGGCTTACGGCTAACTCGCTCCAGTGCTCAAAGCCTTTGGACCGTAAGATGGATGCTGCCGGCTGAAAGCCGATACTTTCGAGAGCTTCACCGTGTGCTGTTTTGGGGGCGTCAGTAGTCTTCCATTGGATACGCCAGACCAGTCCTATGTGGACTCTGCCGACGGCGCTTTCCTGTTCCTGTATGCAGCCCAACGGGAGGGCGACGATGGCATTATCAGGAGGCGGGTTGATTAATTCCTCGCTCAACTCTCGCAACAGCGCGTTGCGTGAGGTCGCCACGATGCCATCCGGGTGTCTGTCTGTCTCGTCGACATGGCCACCGACTCCGACCGACTTGCGCGCATGCAGACGTGCATCACCACCGGTTCGCCGATAAGCCCAAATCTGGCCGTCTGCACGTTGAAGCAGAGCATAGGCTATAATTTGCAGATAGTCGGGGTCGGTTTCGAGTTCTTGACGAGGTTTGTAGGTAAATGCTTTTGGCAGGTCATCGATACCATAGCGCGAATAAGGTTGTGCGAGTAGCGATCCAGTATCGCTCCGGGGAATGGCGAGGATGTTCATTTAACCCGTATGGCGTTTTCCAACTCGAAACCGATCTGCTTCGGGTCTCCATTGCGGCCATTACCTCGTTTCAATATTTCAATGGCTCCTTGTAACGGCTCCTCATTTGACTGCGTCCATAGGGCCGCGATGCGGTAGGGCCTTGACGGATTTCCATCACTGAATCGCACCACGCGCATGCGGAGTGGCGAGGTTTTGCGTGGTCGGATTCCGCCCAAGGGTTGCTGACCATTAAACGCGTCCTCCTTTAGTGTATCGCAGACCAGTCTTCGAGCCTCGGATTCAGATTGATATCCGGTTCGTCCAAGAAAAAGTCTACCTTCAGCCTTTGAGAGTAGGGTGGCACAAGATGTCATCCAGGCTTCTTCTGTTTGCGATGAATCAGAAAATGTTATGGAGCCAGCAGCGCGCGTCCCTCGTCCCCCAAGAGTCCCCATATTTAGCCAAGCATTCAAAGTGTTTTTGAGCGAGTTCCTTTGATCTTCACTTAGTCCCTGTCGCGTTTCCAGAACCTCAAGATCAAAAGATGTTCCTGGCAAGAAGCATGTTTTCGTGGACCAGTTGTGCTGCTCGGTACATCGCTTTTCTCCGATCCTTCCCTCAATATTGGAGACCCTTATTTTGAGTAGTGAACTCCGGCCTTCGCTTCCCGCCGTTGAGCCAAAAATCGGTGCGATTTGATCACGGTGCCCAATAAACTCCATCCACCATCGGAGCTGTCCGCGAATCGATGCGGCGCGAATCTCGGGGGTGCCTTCATGAACTGGAATATTGTTTCTTCGGTCCGCAGCCTTATGTGGATCCGCCCCATAGCTGAAGATCGGCGTCAGAGTTTTAAGATGATAAACATGCTTCATAGTTGGATCCCCAGTTCTCCTGCGGCGGCTTTTAGTTTTGGTCCGACCTTTTTGTCCTTTAGGTATTTTTTTTGAGCATTGGCGTTCTTGCTCAGAAATACCTCGAGGACGATTCTTTGCTCGAGTGGGTTGCGCTGGCTGATCCCCCTAAGGGTTTTCTCAAAGTTTTTCTTGCTTTGGTTGCTCAGGGTAATGCGTAGCTGCTCCTCGGGGCAGGCAGCATCGTAGGCCGCTTTTTTGGCCGCTTCTTCTTCTGTCTTAAGCTTTTCAGCTGCAACACGATTCGCCTCTTGTTCGCGTTTTGTCGCTTCCGCTGCGGCCTGCTGAGCAGCCTCGCGTGCCCTTTCGGCAGCATATTCTTTCTCTTTGGCCAGTTCTTTGTCCTGCTGCTTCTTGAGGGTTTCTTCGAACTCAAGGTCGCGCTGAAACCAGCCTAAGCCTGCGGCTGTTTTTGCTCCCATACCGTTTTCGAAGACAGCTTCAAGGATGAGACCCATGAGCGAATGGATCGCATCAAAGTCAGCGTCAGAAAGCGAATCATCAATTATGTAGCTGAAGGCGAATCGCGTTCCTTCTTTGACTACGGGGAACTTGTTCGGAACCGGGTTGGATTCTCTTCCGTTCTGCCTGGGGTGAGGCGTCAGAATATCCAAATCGAATCCGATTACTCCCTCGTGATGGCCGGGAAGGAAGATAACGGAGCCCTGTTTATCGGTGGTGCCGAATAGGTATTCGATATTTTCTGTCGCTAGCTCACCGCGTTTTTCCATCCAGTAAGCGATGTGACGGCAGCAACCTTTTACTGCGCTGGCCGGCACATACGGTGCTCCCGTGTTCCGGTCCAATGCAATGCCCGCATTCTCGATAAGCCCGTCGGCCATGTTGATCGCCATCCGACTCATAAGCTTTGCGAAAACGGTCCGTGTCTGGGTGCCATAACTGCGTCGTAGCAGTTTGGCTAGATGTCGGGGCTTATTGCCCGCACTCACCGGGATCGTCGCAGTCAATAGTTGAGAGAATGCGGACTCCTTTTCCTGAGGAGTTCCGGAATAATCGGAAGGCAAAAGGTATTTCTCGTAACGCAGGGATGCGTTCTCAACCGGACGATTGCCTAAAAGCGTTTCGGTATCCTTTGGTAATGTGTAGGCCATAGCAGCTTATTTGATAAAGCGTCGGGCATAGTTGAACCATGCCATGGTTTCTGCCGTTGCGCGTTTCAACAGTTGGCTGTCTCCCTGCATCAGTGCCTGAATTAATCCCTTTGTATCATCGCACTTTGCGATGATACCTACATCGCTGAGGTGCTTGGCTAGGAAATCGGCGATGTTGCGTTCTGCGCCACCCTCAGAATCAGCGTAGGCAAGAAATTGAAGAAGTCCGTAGTTGATGATTAACGGTGGAATTCTCTTTGCGACATTACCTCCGCCTTCCTTGCCCGAATAACTTACGTTTGCCTGTGCCGCAGCTATTGCACTTGCTGCGCGAATTTGCTCTAGATTCTGCATACTAAGCGTTCTCCTTATTTAGTTTGATTGTGCAAAAACCGAGGCCTGTGGTTGATTTTCCGCCGAACTGGAGGAGTTGCTCGTCTTCAAGTTTCGATAAGAAATTGGTAACCTCCTCTTTGTTCGAGCCTTGATGGATCTGGCTGTAAAATAAGGTTTCTGAGGGAACGACTTCTTCATTGAAAAGGGCACCGTCATCGACCGTTCCCGTCTCGGGATTGATCCTATTATGCTGAAGCACCTGACATGCATTTTGTGCGAAGTGTGCAAAGTCATCGTCGGAGAGGCAAACCAGTCGACCTGCTCCATCCTTCAAAGTTGGGTCATCGAGCAGTCCCGTTATGATCTGGCTCCATTCAGCAGGAAAGTTTCCTGCTTTTTCGAAAGCATATTCCTCTAGAACGACTCCTTCCTTCTCGCTCTGTTTGAGTGCAACGTAGCTGCCTGCGAGGCAATATCCTGTTTCAGGAGGGGAAGGCAGCTCCGTTTGAATTCCTACGTCTCTTTTAAGGCGTCCAAGGGCATGGGGGCATGTAGCTAAGGCAAAGGCTCCTTTGGCTGAGCGGACTGGAAACAGCAGCAATTTTGCCTCACTGAAGGAGAGTTCGCCGACATGGCCTGAATCATCCTTACTAGCCTCGCGACCGAAGACGGTATCGCCTTCCTTGGGTGTCTTGTTGTGATCCCGCAGCACACCTTTGATGCTGCTTCCGGGAATGATCGGAAAGCCGGTGTGACGCTCACGCATGACGGGCTGGTCGACGGCTCCAACAGAGCTGCCAGCGCCAACATGCAGCGGTGTACGGGTGAAAAGATAGAGTAGCTTTGTTTTCATGATAGGTGTTCTTTTGAGTTAAGTTTTATTTTGAAAGCGGTTTCCAGGTGCTGCAGACTCCCAGTCCGAAACCCTTTTCGCCAAAGAGAGTGGAGCGGCGATTGTGGATTTTTGTATCCATGCCGCTGTCACTGCCGTGCCAGTTGAGTGCGTCTGCAAGTTTCTGAGCTTGCTCGTCATTCTCGGCTTGGAAGTAATACACGGAGCCAGCTGGGACAGCGAGGTGTGTGGATTTTGCGCCTACACTATCTCCTGAATTCGAATAGCCGGTAATTGCCTGAGCACCTGTCACTACTGCAGAAACGAGTTTTGCTCGGATGGCTTGACCTGCAGAAACCCCAAGGCGTTTCGCTTTGTTTTTACCCGGGCCGTCCAGTAGCTGCACGTTTAGCTGCATATCCACCCAGTTGGGTAGCCAGCCGCCGGTATGTTCACCGATCTCTGGGAAAATTGCCGGACTCAGCAGTGTCCATTTGACATAACTACTCTCCAATTTGGCTGAGGCCTGCGGTAGAGGCAGCTCGCCGGAATTCACGCGTTCTGCAGTACAGATCCGTTGCTGACCTCCCACAAGTAAATGCTGCTCCTTGTCGAGCAGCTGGTAGATCAAATCGCGCCTGTTGTCTTTCGAACCATTGATTTTGTCAATAGCCTCAGCGAGCAGCCCAAGTTTCCAATTGTTGGCGAGTCGCAGGTATTGCGCTGAATAAAAGCCACCGTCCTGAGTACTGCCGCTATCTGGATTGATGAGAATACCGATTTGGTGTTCGGCGCATGAAAAGACTGCATCGTCCGGGAAGTGCTCCTTGGGTAATTCGCTGACATTGGCATCCAGGTAGTGCTGCCATGCTTTGCGGGAAAACCAGTTGCTTGGCTGCTCCTTGCTGGGCGGTTGTGTATTCAGGACTGGATATAGACCCTTGCGTAAACTCGATTGCCCGCCAGCGGATGTGTCTGGAATTAACGTGCATTGAGCAGCAAGCGGAGATTGTGCATCTGCTGGTCTGGGAAAGAACCACTCTCCTTTACCGTCTACAGGAAACGGACCGACTGTACAGAGGCTGCCGAATTTTTGGTCACGCTTGGCATCTAGATCCCGTTGACTGCTTCGTCCGCTGCGATGAGCATGTACGTTCTCGATCTCTGCGCGGTGCAATGCTGCATGAAACGCTGCGTTGAGTACGTGCGGATAAGGCCACGCGGCACCATGTCCGGTAGAGGCTCCGCTCATCGGCCGACCATCGCGGAAAAAAAGTATATCGTTGGGCTGGAGTAGTATGGTATTCATTGATTGGTATACCTGGTGTCGGTTGCTTAATGTTTGTTGACCCAGGAGAGGGTGGACAGTAGGCCCATACAGTCTTCGATTTTAGCGAGCGGTTGGTTGCTCAGCCGATTATCAAGTGATGTCCAGTAGTTCCTGAAGGCTTCGAGGATGCTACCCTTATCGGAGTTTGTATTGGTGTTTTTGAGGTGCTGCTTCAGGCAGTGCTGCAGTTCATGAGATACGATGGATTCCGCCTGTTCAGCGAAGTTTTCGGTGCATTGAACGAGGTCTGATACAAAAGGCTCCAATCGCTGAGTGAGAGCGTATGGAAATCGGTTGCTGAGATCGGAATCCTGAAGGCATTGCAGCAATTGCATGAAGAAAATCGGAGCCGAGTTGGATTGCTTATCCCAGTTGAATCCCCACTCACGGATTTCACCAGAACGCTTGAAAATGCTAATCGCGCAGGCTTGGCGGTTCAGTTTGGATTTGGCGCGCTTCTCCGCTGCTTGGGCTGCTTTTACCATGTCCTGCAAGGGGGCCTTTATGTGGCCAATGGCGATGCCACAGGAGACATTAGCTTCGGACCCTGGGACGAGCGCGGGAAATCGATGCGGATCGGATACCAGTGGATCCTCATCGCTTGGATAGCTGTCCCTGTATCGCTTGCGGGCTGCTGTTTCTTTAAGCTGAATGCAGCCTTCTGGAGCTGATTGGAAAAGCTCAGGTCGCCACTCGGGCAATGTTGCATCACCTCGAAAGGCAGCCCGAAGCGATGCAGCGCAATCGATGGCCGTATTCGCTGGTAGCATCGCCAGCACGTCGTCGCCCCCGGCGTAGATTAGGCGGCCGTCGTAGGACTCTACGATTTGTCGCGCGCAGTGCAGGGAGAAATTTCCGAGCATTTCAGAAAACTGCAAGTGGAAGGATGGGGATAGCGGACGGTTCTGTTTCAGGAATTCTTTGTTGTTATTGCCCTTGAAATACTCGACCGCCTCATCGGAGAGCACCTTACGCATAATGGGTAGTTTTGCCCCAGATACCCATTTGCCCATTTCATCACCATCGAGAGCGAGGATTGCATAGTATTTATCAACGTCTTCCGAGCTGCCTTCATTATTAGCCGTGTCCGCAAAAGGATCATGCTCCGCTATGCTATGCGTGTTCGGCATACGGAAGTCTTCCGCGCGGAATTCTTTATCCGCGCAAAGCCAAGTCAGATGCCAGAAGCGCTTGATGAGTGTCGCCGCACCGAGGAACTCATTGGATTTAATCGACTTTTCCGGCGCATGTTTAAAGCAATCCTTTCTCAGCCTTTCACAGGCTTCCTGAGTGTCCGGTGCAATCAGGCACGCAGTCTCTTTTCCGCTCAGGCTATCCTTGTTTTCCGCGCGCCCCTTTTTCCAAATGCCCGAGTTGTTGGCAGTGAATGAACGCAGTGACTTGACTCCGTCGAGTTTCCAACCCGTCAGAGAATAGAGTGCTGGCCATGCTGTGGTGGATTGGGTGAGCTTTGCGTCAGCGGTATTACCTTTTTGGAAATAACGACTGTCACGATCTCCGGCGGGCATCGCCTTGACCATTTCAAGGACCGCGTCGATCCCAGATAGCGGCTTAAAACCCTCATCTGATGGCAAGTAATCCGCCTGGTCCCGGATCTGTTGCACATCCTGGTCGAGGGGCATCAACTGCCAGTGGATTTCAAGCATTTTGTCGACTTGCTGGTCGAAACGATCCCGCAAAAAGGTTTCTGTACCCAAGGGGGCTAATGCAGATGCCACTGAATCCGCGATCGCTTTTAATTCTTTTCGAATCGTTTCGGTCAGTTCCTTGGCATAGTCCTCCACCGACTCCCGTCCCGAGTGCTGAGTCATCTTAGTTGGGAGCAATGCCAGGAAGCGGTTGGGAAGGGATGGTGTGAGCAGGGAGCTTTTTCCATCCGGACTCATGTAATCAAAGGCCTCCCAGAAGTTGCTGACCTTTGAGCTTCCGCATTTTTTCCAATCTTCGCGAAGCAGGAAGTCGATCAACGGCTGCCCTTTGAGATTAGGAAAAATTACGTGATCGGGACCAAAATCCGATGCGATTTTGCTTAAAGCAGTCGCACAGAGATAGGACAGCAAATAAGATCCGCTCCAAAGGTCGCGGGTAGTGCGAGCGGTGGCGATGAAATCCTGTACGGGGCCAATGGTAAAGAGTAATAGAGATGGGTGGTCGGGCAGTGCTCTGGTGGTTTCTCTTCTGAACGAGTCCCAGTCTGCTCTCGATCCTCCATAGCAGCCCTGCATTGCCGAGGTTACCGATAAGTGTGACCAAATGCTATGATCCGGGAGACGCGTTTCTGCCGGATAGTACCCCAGTTGCGGACTACGGTCGGAAGCCCAGTTCTGCCAGAAGCGCCAGAGTGCCAGAAAACTGAGTTTCAGGTCTTCGTCTCCCTGTTCCGAATTCTCGATGCTTGGAATGGTTCGGTGAGCATCCTCTTCCGCTTTGCTGTTGGTGTTTTGTTTTTCATCTAACACAAGCGCATTTCCAGAGAGTGGGTGTTTGAGCGGATTATGTTGGATGTCATATTCGGAGGCTAAACGCCTGGATGTAGGCCAAGGAATACGATCGGCTGCGGATGCTGCGAAATCTGCTTCTTTCCTAAATTGCTCGTCCGGAGAGAGGTCGTAAATTTTTTCGAAGCTCTTTGCTGAAGCTTCGTGCCCTATAATATTCAGAATCTTATTTGGACTGTCGTGAAGATGCGCACTGATCTTCTGTTTCCAGTAATTATTATTGTTTTGCGGCATTGTAATTGGAGGTAGATTTTAAGGTCAGCATCTTGAATTTAGAGGGAGTGTCTGAGTGGAACTAATTTGTTAACAAATTCATCCCGTTGGTTAGGAAATTAGACGGTGATATTAGAGGTATATTAACACCTCGGGTAGGACATTGGTAGGGTGTCCGGTGAATCTGGACGGCACTTTTGTAGCGTTGGCGAATCATCACACAAAGCTCCATGGATTCCATTTTGGAAAAAATGGTGGTCTAATAAACCCGCAGCATTAAATTTTGTATCACACATGCATTTTATTTTTGCATAGTAATAGTGCCTTGGCAATAAAATAACAACGCAATGCCTTAAAGTAACAAAAAAGAAAATCTGAATATTCTAATAAATATTTATAATACTGTATATCTAACACTTGTGAAATATTAGAAGATGCTTGAAGTATGAATATTCGGATAAAACGTTGCAAAAAGCCCCGTAAATTTACATCATTTGAGTAGCAAAAACGCTCTTAAATAACCCTGTAAGTATACGACAATGATGCAACGAATGATGAGCCGCTAAAGTGGCCACAGCTATATTCTCGGGCATGGAAAAGCCAGTTACGCAAATTTGCCGGAGGATCAGTCGGTGGATAATCTTTTGGACAATTATGCGCCGGAAATTATTCCCAATCACTTCATGGTTTCGACCTACGATGCCCGTCCTGACTGGATGGGGCCTTTTACTACCTTACCTCGACGTGCTATAAAGGTCGGTATTATCGATCATATTTTTAATGAGATTATGATGCAGTATTCGATTGGAGTATCGACCGAAATTTACATCACTCACTTAAACTTCAGTAATGTGTATGTTACTTTCATAAAAACGGAGGGGCCGTATATGAAAGATTTCATGCCCGATTACCAAAAATCCTACGACTTGGTCCTGATGCTATTTATTCGGGGTGAGGGTCTCGAGACCTGACTCAGTAAGAACCGCACAAGCTTAATGAAGCTTCTATTAATCAATCTCTATAAGATGGGAGCAACGGGGGAGTCTTATCTGGAGTTTACGCCATCAAAAACCCCCTTGGGTAAGAATCTACCGAATGATATTGATTCGATTCTCAAGAGTTCCCTGGAGGCGATGGATACCGATGAGAACCTTGCTAAATGCCTCATCAATCTGGATTGATACCTGAGCCTCTGAGTTGATCAGCTAAGCGGACAATCGTTTCATGCATGTACAAACGCTTATTCCATTTTTTGGGAATGGAATCATAACCATAATAGGCTCCGGCGATCTGTCCACAGACGGCTGCGGTTGCGTCGGCATCGTCGCCGAGGTTGGCTGCGAGGAGTATGGCATCGCGGCAGGTTTCGGTCTGATAAAAGCACCAGAGCGCCGCTTCGAGGCTGTCGACAACGTACCCGCTTCCGCGGATTTCATTGCGTTGCATGCCATGAAAAGTTCCTTGACCAATATGTGTGATTTTTTCCGGTAGTTTGATGCCCAGGTCTGCAATCGCCTGTGGACTCTGATCGAGTAGGGTATTCTTCCCCTTACCGTTGAGTAGATGCCACAATACAGATCCGAGTAATTGACAGCCTGCAACGCTCTCCTCGGCTTCGTGTGTCGTACGGGAGCTTTCACCGCTGTAGGTGATCGCATCCCTTAGGCTGGATGGTTTGATCATGTGTTCTAAGTTGTAGAATAAGTCAATGCAGGGGCGCTGGAAGGGCGTAGCATCAGCCTATGACACAAAAACAGCTTTTCTTTTCGGATGAGACAGCTATGTTGACTATATCGTTCTTTTAATTTCTGCGTCGTAAATGCATCATGAAGTGTCCTGCCTCGGCGGGATAACGCCAACCGGGTTTTCCATTCTCTGGAGAGTCACCACGGTGGTCCAATGATGTGCGGCTTGACGCCACCGAATCCAAGCACTCTCCCGCACGTAAGATCGTCCCTGTGGGGTCGGTCTTTTTTTGTGCCCGGGCGGGTGTGTTTGAACCCTTAGCAAAAACACACAACACCATGACCCTACAGAAAAATGAAAATGCCTCGATCCGAATCGATTCGAAGAATCCGGATCACCACCTGTTCAATAACAACGGCACCTGGTGG
>MDTB01161613.1_pt1 | contig 15036 bp, 15 predicted proteins | sample 811161 | NCBI WGS metagenome assembly MDTB01 (sample SAMN05326650, study PRJNA326480) | marine metagenome | isolation source: seawater | place: Mediterranean Sea | collected 2009
AACTTTTTTAATACCTATGATTTTATTTTTTTCTGTTACAGGTATTTATTTAATGTCATTTAATAACTTTGATATTTTTTTAATGATTGGTATTGCAGTGGTAGCTACAATTCTAAGATTATATGATTTTCCAATGCCTCCCTTAATTTTAGCTTTCGTGTTAGGGGGGTTAATGGAAGAAAATTTAAGAAGATCTTTATTAATTAGTGACGGCTCTTGGGACTTTCTTTGGAATAGACCACTAACACTTTGTATAATGATTGTAATAATTGCCATTTTGTCTTGGCAGGCATATACAACTTTTAAGACTAAAAGCCAGCTAAACTAGAGTTAATTTTATTTACTTTGTGACAAATATATCACATAAAAACCTTTATTTTTAGCTATTTTTAAAACAATTAGGGCTTAAATAGTTTTTTAAAAAAAGAAGACTCCTTTACAAGAATCCTGTAAAAAAGACTCAATATAAATTGCAATTTAATATTAACAGTAAAATAAAGAAAGATAATTGTATGATAAAAAAAACAACAAGTTTAATAGGAGCTTTAATGTTCTTGTTTGCTTTTTCATCAGTTGCTTCAGCCGGAGAAAGATTTAACCTAGGTGCTTCTGCATTTTTAGGTGGTTTAGAAGCAAGTGGTACAGAGCATGAGTATGCTGGTTTACTTGGACCGGAAACAAATAAACACGATGAAGACGCAGTTTTCATGGGAGCTTCAATATTTGCTGAAGTAAAATTCGGTAATGGTTGGGCTTTAGGTGTTGACTATGTACCTGCAGATGCAGACGTTAGTTCATCTGAAAGATCAAGAATTGACAGCAAAAGCGGCGATGTTCCTGGTGAGTCAGATACTGGAACAAGAAAAGCTTCAGCAGAAGTTCAAGATTTAACAACTTACTACATATCAAAAACTTTAGGTGATGGTGGAATGTATGGTTTATTAGGAATGCATACAGCAACTATTGCATCTAAAACAACTCTACCAAACGCTACGTACGGTAGTGATGATATTACTGGAGTACAGTATGGTCTTGGATATGCATTTGATAACGGTTTAAGATATGAAGTATCTTTCTCTGATTTCGAAGACATCGAACTAAAAGACTCAACAAATGTTGACACTACTGGAGTAAGTAAAATTACTGCAGACTTAGATGTCTACATGATGAAAGTTTCTTACCACTTTTAGTAAGTAAGAGCGTATCAATAAAAAATTAAACCCACTTACATATTTTTGTAAGTGGGTTTTTTTTAGAAATTTAAATTATTATTAGCATTTGTTTAAAAAATATATATAAGTAAATTTTAATGTTAGACACTTTCATAATTTCAATTCAAATAATTTTAATTGATATAGTCATGGCGGCCGATAACGCTATTATTATAGGATTAATAGCAGCAGGATATGCAAAAGAAAATCGTAAAAAAATTATTGCGTGGGGAGTTGCTGCAGCTTTTATATTTAGAATAATTTTTGCTTTCTTAGCTACATATCTTTTAGAAATGCCATGGTTAAAGATTGTAGGAGGATTGTTACTAATTTGGATTGTTAATAATTTAAGACAAGATTTTTTTGATCCGAAGAAAGTTAGAACCCCAACTTTAAAATCTTCTGAAAGCAAATCATTTTCCCAAGGTGTTTGGGCAGTTTTGGTTGCAGATACTATTATTAGTTTAGACAATGTTTTAGGAGTTGTTGGTGCAGCAAAAGGAAATTATCCACTTATGATTATTGGTCTTTTGCTTTCAGTTTTGTTAATAGCTACTTTAGCATCATATTTTGCAAATTATATAAAAGAACATAAATGGTTAGGATATGTTGGATTATTTGTAATTATAATAGTTGCTCTTCAACTTATTATTGGAGGTCTTATTAATCTTGAAGTTCTTACAATAAATGAAAAATTTGAGTCTTTATTTAGTATATGAGTTTTTTTATTATTAGATCATCTTTAATTGATCTTTTCTATAAAAGTTCATTATAAATTTATGAACACAATAAGGTATCCTGCAACAATAACTAAAAGTTATTTATTTAAGCTATCCTTACCTATTTTTTTTTCAAATTTAGCAATACCACTTACTGGAATGGTGGACACTTGGTTAATGGGACATGAAGGAGATGTTAAATTTTTAGCAGCAACAAGTGTTGCAACTTCAATTATTACTATGATTTTTTGGAGTTTTGGTTTTTTAAGAATGGGAACTGTAGGATTAGTATCTCAATCTTTAGGAAAAGGAGACTATAGAGAGATTGTTTATATAACGATTAGAAATTTAGGTATCGCTTTATTTATCGGATTAATAATAATATTTTCTAAGCAGCTAATATTTTTTGCAATTGATCATTTTTTTAATTTGTCTAAGGAAGTGCAAGACTTAACGTATAAATATATTTCTATAAGATTATTATCAGCACCAGCAGAATTATCTATGTACGTATTGGTTGGTTTATTTTTAGGTTTACAAATGACAAAACACTCAAGTTTTATGATCTCAATTTTTTGTTTTTTAAATATAGTTTTAAGCATTCATTTTGTTAATAATTTAGGATTAAGTATAAGTGGAGTCGCTCTGGGTACAGTAGGATCTGCTTATTTATCAATTTTTTTCTTTTTAATTTACACCTTCAACTTTATAAAAGACAAATTTAAAGTAATACCGAGATATAGAAAAGTATATATAAGCAGAAAAATTTTAAAATTATTTAACATTAATTTTGATATATTTATAAGAACTATATTAATTACATTTGCTTTTTTGTGGTTTATTTATCAAAGTTCACTTCTAGGAGAGGATTATTTGGCAGCAAATACAATATTGTTGCAATTTATTACTCTTGCAGCTTTTATACTTGATGCTTATGCTTTCTCAACTGAAGGAGTCGTTGGTTATTCTTTGGGTAGAAGAGTTTTAAAATCTTTTATTTTAGCGGTTAACAATTCAATAAAATTAAGTTTTTTTACTGGATTATTTATTTCATTTATTTATTTATTATTTTTCAAACAAATTATAAACACATTAACTGACTTAGAATTTTTAAGATATTTGTCTTACGGTTTTATTTTTTGGATTATAATAATACCACCCATAGCATCTTTTTGTTATCAATTTGATGGCATCTTTATTGGCACTACCCAAACGAGAGATATGAGAAATGGAATGATTTTATCCGTTATATTATTCATTTTAGCTACAAATATTCTTGTCAAAGAATTTAATAATGACGGGCTTTGGTTCTCTTTATTGTTATTTATGGTTGTAAGATCATTAAGCTTAAGAATATTTTTTAATAATATACTCAAGAAATTTTAATGCAATTTATATATAAAATACCAGGGTATATTCTTTTATTATTTGGAGCTTTTTGTTTAAGTTGGGGAGGTCTCATAGTCAGGTCTTTCGAAGATGCTAGTGTATGGCAAATTCTATTAATTCGATCTGTTTTTTTTATCATCGGCTTAGTCTTATTTTTATTGAGCACTTATAAAAAAAAAACAATAAAGATCATTAAAGACGCAGGTTATCCTGCCTTGGTTGCGGGGCTAGTAATGTCTCTAAGTTTTGTTGCATATGTTTATTCTATGACAATAACCTCAGTTGCTAATGTCGTATTTATTATTAGCACTCAAACGATGTTCCTGGCTATTTTTGGTTATCTATTTTTGAAAGAAAAAGTTTCATTAATTTGTTTCATTTCAATAGCTTTAGCTATTAGCGGTATTTTAATAATGGTTGGTGACTCTATTTCGTCAGGTTCATTGCTAGGTAATCTTGTTGCCTTAGCAATTCCAATAAATTTTTCAATTTTGGTAATTATTATCAGAAAAAATAAAAATCTAGACATGGTTCCAGCAATTTTTTACTCTGGAGTTTTTAGTATTGTTTATGGTTTGATTTTGTCTGAGTCATTTATTTTTTCTAATCATGATATATTTATGGGTTTTCTACTAGGTATCCCTCAATTAGCATTTGGTTTTATTTGCATTACTATTGGCTCAAGAACTACTGCTTCAACTACTGTTGGATTATTGATGCTAACTGAGACTTTATTTGCTCCTGTTTGGGTATGGCTATTTTTAAATGAGATACCACCTGCAAGCGTGCTGATTGGTGGATTTGTTATAATTTTAGCAATAATTGTTAATAGCTTTGACAAAAACAAGGTCACATCAAATTAATTATATTTGACTTTTTTGATCTTTTAGAAGAGAATCCACTTATAACGGGAGAGACCATTAATTTGGCGCCGAAGGAGCAACCACCCCGGAAACTCTCAGGCAAAAGGACCGTTATCGTAATAACTCTGGAAAGTAGGCTTTGCCTCACCGAAGGATTAAATCTCTCAGGTACACAGACAGATGGGGTTAAAGAAAAGAGTTATTATGGAGACACAAAAAACAGCTTTATACAATTATCATAAAACTCTAGGGGCAAAATTTGTTCCATTCGCTGGCTATGAAATGCCAATTCAATACAAAGAGGGTGTTATTAAAGAGCATATTTCAACGAGAAGCTTTGCTGGTTTTTTTGACGTTTCTCATATGGGCCAATTTTTTTTGGAGGGAGATCTATCTTTAGAAAAGTCCCTTGAAAAAATTATCCCTGCAGATTTAAGCGCTCTTAAATTAAATCAATCAAAATACTCTTTTTTACTGAATGACAATGGGGGAGTTATTGACGATCTTATAATTACTAGAATAAATCGTGGATTTAATATTATACTAAATGCTAGTTGTAAGGAGAATGATATAAAACAAATATCAAAATATTTAAATTCTAGTCATAAATATTTTTTAAACACCGATTTATCTTTAATAGCCTTACAAGGTCCAGAGTCAGCAATGATTTTAAGCAGTATTATTCCAGGGGTAGAAAAATTAAAGTTCATGAATGGTAATTATTTTAACTTTTCTGAAATAAAATTATACATAACAAGATCTGGTTATACCGGTGAAGATGGATTTGAAATTTCGATACCTAATAGTAAGGTTGAAGATTTGATTAAATTTTTGATTGAAAAAAAAGTAAAACCAATTGGTTTAGGGGCAAGAGATACTTTGAGGTTAGAAGCTGGGCTATGTTTATATGGGCACGATTTGAATGAAAAAATAAATCCTATAGAAGCTAATTTAAAATGGGCGATAGCAAAAAAAAGAAGAGAAGAGGGAGGTTTTAATGGTTGGATGAAAATAATTAAAAACATAGAAAATGGAAGTTCAAAATTAAGAGTGGGGATATTACCTGAGGGAAAGATTATAGCTAGAGAAGGTACAAAGATATTTTCAATAGATGAAAAAGAAATTGGTATAATAACAAGTGGGACGTTTGGACCAAGCGTGAAAGCTTCAGTGGCGATGGGTTATATAAATTCCAACTTTTCATCAGCTGACACTAAGATTAAAATTGAAGTAAGAGGAAAGAAATACAATGCTAAGGTTTCTAACCTACCTTTTTATAAAAAAAGTTACGTAAAATAATAGGAGGATATATGAGTGAAAAAAAATTTTCAAAAAATCATGAGTGGATAACAATAGACGGAGATATAGCTGTAGTTGGTATAACAAAACACGCAACAGAAATGCTAGGTGATATAGTTTTTGTGGAAGTGCCTGAAAAAAGTAAAATTGTGGAAGCAGGAGGTCAAACAGCAGTAGTGGAGTCCACAAAAGCTGCCAGTGATGTTTATTCACCTATTTCAGGTGATATTGTTGAAGGAAATAAAACTATCGTTGATGATCCATCTAAAGTAAATGCTGACCCTGAAGGAGAAGGCTGGTTCTTTAAAATTAAAGTAAAAGATAAATCACAATTAAACAACCTAATGTCTAAAGATGACTATGATAAATTTATAAAGGATAATCCAAGCTAATGATAGATGATACTACACAAGAATTTATAGGTAGACATATTGGTCCTTCAAAGAATGATCAAATTAAAATTTTAGATTATCTTGGAATTAAAACGTTAGACCATTTAATTAAAGATACTGTTCCTGAAAAGATTTTACTTAAAGATGAGTTAAAAATTGATAATTCATTATCAGAAAGTGAAGCTTTAAAAAAACTTAAAATCATATCTCAAAAAAATGAAACTTTTAGAAATTTCATAGGCATGGGCTACTATAATTGCTTTACCCCTCATGTTATTTTAAGAAATATTTTAGAAAATCCAGGATGGTATACATCTTACACACCATACCAGCCAGAGGTAGCCCAAGGAAGATTGGAAATGCTTCTTAATTTTCAACAATTAGTAATTGATTTAACGGGTATGGATATTGCAAACGCTTCTTTATTAGATGAAGCTACTGCAGCTGCCGAAGCAGTGGGCCTAGCTCAAAGAGTAAGAAAGAATAATTCTAAAAAAATTTTTGTTTCAGAAACTTGCAATCCTCAAACTATAAATTTAATTAAAACTAGAATAGAGCCTTTTGGACTTGAGCTTATAGTTGGTAATCAAAAAGATTTCTTAAAAAGTGAAAAAAGTGAACTTATATGTGGTGTTATTGCATATCCAGACACACTTGGAGATATTGCTGATCCAAGCGAGGCAATTAGCCAAATTCGAAAAAAAGGAGGCAAAGCAATTGTTATTTGCGATCTTCTTTCTTTAGCAAAACTTAAAACTCCAGCTGAACTTGGAGCAGATATTGCAGTTGGTAATGCTCAAAGATTTGGAGTTCCAATGGGTTATGGTGGTCCTCATGCAGCTTTTTTTGCAACCAAAGAGGAATTCAAAAGATCTATGCCAGGTAGAATTATTGGTGTATCAGTGGATCGTTTTGGCAAAAAGGCTTATAGATTATCATTACAAACTCGAGAGCAACACATAAGAAGAGATAAAGCTACCAGCAACATTTGTACAGCCCAAGCTCTTTTGGCAATAGTCTCAGCTGCTTATGCAATTTATCATGGACCAACAGGAATTCTTAATATTGCTAATAGAACTTCAAAATTGGCTAAATTATTTGCAGATAAAATTAAGATTGCTGGATATGAGCTACATTCAGATAACTTTTTTGATACAGTCACTGTGAAAACCAAAGATAAAACAGATGAAATTTATAGAAAAGCAATAGCAGAAAAAGTTAATTTAAGAAAAATAAATAATCAAATTATATCAGTAGCATTCGATGAAGCTAAAAGACTTGATCATGTAAACTTACTTTTGAAGATATTTGGTGTCAAAGAAGTAATAAACAAATCAACGGATGTTAAACTTGAAAACATTCCTCAAGAATTGTTAAGATCATCTAAATATTTAACTCATCCAGTTTTCAATAAATATCATTCAGAAACTGAAATGATGAGATATTTAAAAAAACTTGAAGATAGTGATATCGCTTTAAATAGATCTATGATTGCACTTGGTTCATGTACAATGAAATTAAATGCTACAGCAGAAATGATACCAATTTCTTGGAAAGAATTCTCGTTGCCTCATCCTTTTGTTCCTATTAATCAAATGAAAGGGTATCAAATATTATTTAATGACTTGATAAAAGACCTTAAAGAAATTACTGGATTTGATGCTGTATCACTACAACCTAATTCAGGTGCTCAAGGTGAATACGCTGGATTAATGACCATAAGAGCTTTTCATAAAAATAATAATGAGAGCAATAGAGACGTATGTTTAATACCTAATTCTGCACACGGAACAAACCCAGCTAGTGCTCAGATGTCAGGAATGAAAGTAGTTGTAGTAAACTGCGATGAAAATGGAAATATTGATTTAGAAGATTTAAAAAATAAATCTAAAAAATATTCTAAAGACTTGGCAGCTTTAATGGTTACATATCCATCTACTCATGGTGTATTTGAGGAAAAAATAATTGAAATTTGTAACATTATTCATACTAATGGAGGTCAAGTTTATATGGATGGAGCTAATTTAAATGCCCTAGTAGGAATTGCAAAACCTGGAAAATTTGGGCCTGATGTCTGTCATATAAATTTACACAAAACATTTTGTATTCCTCATGGCGGTGGCGGACCTGGTATGGGACCAATTGCATGCGCAAAACATTTAGAAGAATTTTTACCAACACATCATCATCTTCAAAATTCTAAGTTAACAAAAGGAGTTGGTTCTGTTTCTGCGGCCCCCTGGGGAAGTGCAAGTATTTTAGTTATTTCTTGGATGTATATCAAAATGATGGGTTCAAAAGGCTTGAAACTTGCATCACAAATATCTATTTTGAATGCAAACTATATATCAAAAAAATTATCTGAAAAATATAAGGTTTTATATACAGGAAAAAATGGGAATGTAGCTCATGAGTGTATAATTGATATAAGACCCATAAAGGAAAAAACAGGGATAACAGAAGAGGACATTGCAAAAAGATTAATTGATTATGGTTATCATGCTCCTACTATGTCCTGGCCAGTTTCGGGAACTATTATGATTGAACCAACTGAAAGTGAAAATTTAGAGGAGATAAATAAATTTTGTAATGCTTTGCTAAACATTAAGGATGAAATAGATAAGATAGACTCCGGCAGTTTTGAAAAAAAAGATAATCCTATGATAAATGCTCCTCATACTTATCTAGAATTATCTTCAGATGAGTGGAAACACTCATATTCTAGACAAGAAGCTGCTTTTCCAAAAAAATACTTAAAAGACCATAAGTATTGGGCTCCTGTGGCTAGAGTTGACAATGTATATGGGGATAGAAATTTAGTATGTTCTTGTCCATCTATGGACGAATACAAAGACGAAGCTGCATAATAAATGAAAATTGCAGTTGTTGGCTCAGGAATATCAGGATTATCTGCAGCTTATTATTTATCTAAAAAATTTAAAGTCGATCTTTTCGAACAAGATGATCACTTTGGAGGGCATTCTTATACTTACGATATTAAAAATAAAAGTAAAATTTTACCAGTAGACCTAGGGTTTATTGTTTTTAACAAATCTACTTATCCAAATTTAATTAATTTTTTTAATGAGCTGGAAATTCCTTATGAGAAAAGCGATATGTCTTTTTCTGTATCAATTCAAAATACCAATATTGAGTATGGTGGCAAAGGTTTTAAGGCAATTTTTGCAAATAAAATTAATATTTTAAATATAAAATTTTTAAAAATGATTAGGGAAATAATCTTATTTTATAAAACCGCTCCATCTTTACTCAAAAATAATTTAGAAAGAGAGACTTTGGGTAGTTATTTAGATAAATCAAATTTTTCTAAATATTTTGTTGAATATCATATCATTCCAATGGTTGCTGCAATTTGGTCTATGCCTTATGACAAAGCTAAAGATTTACCTTTAAAACTTTTTTTAAATTTTTTTATAAATCATGGTTTATTTAAATTAAGAAATAGGCCTCAATGGTATACTGTTTCCAATCGAAGTAGAATTTATGTGGAAAAAGTATTGAAAAATATTAGTGGTGAAGTTTTTAAAAACTATAAAGTAGAAAGTATTAAACGAAATTCTGATAATGTAAGAATAAATGTTAATGGTGAATTTTTAGATTACGATGAAGTAATACTAGCTTCCCATGCTGATCAAAGTTTAAATCTGTTGGAAGATCCAACAGACGAAGAAAAAAAAATTTTGGGTAAATTTTGTTATATATCTAATAAAATTTTTCTTCACACTGATGAAAAATTGATGCCAAAAAGAAAAGTAGCTTGGTCTAGCTGGAATTCATTATCTAAAGAAAATAATTCCTGTGTAACATATTGGTTAAATAAACTACAAAATTTAGACTGTGAACCTAACTATTTTCTCTCCCTAAATCCAGTTAGCGAAATAGATAATAAAAAGATTATTCATAAAACATATTTTACTCATCCTTATTTTAATTCTGAAACACTTATGGCTCAAAAGGATTTAAAATTACTTCAAGGCAAGAAAAGGACATGGTATTGTGGGAGTTATTTTGGTTATGGATTTCACGAAGATGGTTTAAAATCAACACTAGATTTAATACAAAATTTTAAAACATCATGAACTCATGTCTTTATAACGGGCTTGTCACCCACACTAGGTTTAAACCAGTTAAACATAAACTAAAATATAGAACCTTCTCTCTTTTTATTGATTTAGATGAGCTTGATAAGTTAGATAAAGAAAATCTCATTTTTTCTTTTAATAAATTTAATATTTTTAGTTTTTATAATAGAGACCACGGAGATAGAGATGGCAAATCATTAAAAGATTGGATTTTTCAAAACCTTAAAAAGTTCAATATTAAACAAAATATTAATAAAATTAAGTTACTTTGTTATCCTCGAGTTTTTGGCTATGTATTTAATCCTTTAAGTATTTTTTACTGTTATGAAGAAAATATATTAAAGGCTATATTTTTTGAGGTAAAAAACACTTTTAATGAACAACACACTTATATTTTTAAAGTAAAGGATAAAATAAAAGTAGAGCAATCATGCAAAAAAAAATTTTACGTTTCTCCATTTATGGATATGAACACTTTCTATGACTTCAAATTATTACATCCCAAAAAAAAACTATTTGTTTCTATTAAACAGACAGACAGGGAAGGGACCGTATTGACTGCTGTCCAAACAGGTGAAAAAAAAGATTTTAGTTTTAAACAATTAATTATTAATTTTTTAAAATACCCCTTAATGACAGTAAAAATAATTGGTGCGATACATTTTGAAGCATTACTATTATGGAATAAAGGAGCAATATATAGATCTCGAAACAAGAAAATTAAAAATAATTTAAGCTACGAAAAAAATTGATAAGTATGATTAAAATTTCAGAAAAACTTATAATCAATAAGTTAAAATTAATAAGAAATGGTAATTTAAAATTAATTAACTATGACGGTAAAGTTTACCAGTTTGGGGATCTTGAAAATCCTCTATCAGCAGACATTAAAATTAATAGCTCTAAGTTTTATCTAAATATTATATTAGGAGGAAGTTCTGCCTTAGGAGAAGCCTATATGAATAAAGATTTTTATACATCTAATTTAACAAACCTTATTGAAATTACAGCAAAAAATATTAAACTAATTCATTCTTTTTCAGGTAGTCTAAAATTACAAAAAATTAAAAATATTTTAAAAAGATTTTTTGCATCTAATACTAAATCAAAGAGTTTAAGGTATATTTCAAAACATTATGATCTTGGAAATGAATTTTTTTCTATCTGGCTCGATAAAACTTTAACGTATTCTAGTGCAATATATAAAAAAAAAGATGATAACTTAGAAACGGCTCAGAAAAATAAATATCAAAATCTAATTGATTTATTAACCCTCAAGGAGGGAGATAAGATCTTAGAAATCGGATGTGGCTGGGGAGGATTTTCAGAATATTTAGCTAAAAGGTATGATGTTTTAATTGATTGTATTACAATTTCAAAAAAACAATATGAATATTCAAAAAAAAGAATATTTGAAAATGGCTTAAATAATAAAGTTAATGTAATGTTTTTGGACTATAGAGATTTAAAAAAAAAATATAATAAAGTAGCTTCGATCGAAATGATAGAAGCGGTTGGAGAAAAATATTTGGATCAATATTTTAAAACAATTAAAAATTCACTTACATCCAATGGCAAAGCAGCAATTCAAGGAATTACTATTGAAAACTCCCTTTTTGATCGCTATAGAACTGATGAAGATTTTATTCAAAAATATATATTTCCAGGTGGTTTTTTACCTTCACTTGACTTAATTAAAAAATTAGCAAAAAAAAATTACTTGAGCTTAGATAAGACCAATTCTTATTCTGAGGATTATGCAAAAACTCTTTTTACGTGGAAAAAAAATTTTTCTTCAACATGGGACAATATTTCACCTCTTGGCTTTGATGACTATTTTAGAAGAATGTGGGAATTTTACTTATCCTATTGTGAGGCAGGATTTAAAGCAAAAAATATAGACTTGATTCAATTTTCTATGTCTAATAGACAGTGAGCATGTTTAAAATCTTCAATTTAACTTTATTAATTTTTTTAACAGGATGTGCAAATAATATGAAACCTACAGATTTTAAAGACCAAAAACCAAGATTAATAATTGAAAATTATTTATCAGGAAATGTCAAAGCCTGGGGAATTTTGCAAAATAGATCGGGTAAAGTTACAAGACAATTTTCTGCAGATTTAAACGGTAAATGGGATGGAAAACAATTAATTCTTGATGAAAAATTTGACTGGTCAGATGGAGAAGTTCAAACTAGACAATGGAAAATTAATAAAATCGATGAGCATAATTATGAAGGAACCGCAGAAGATGTAGCCGGAACTGCTAAAGGGTTCTCCTATGGACCAGCATTTAAATTTGAATATGTTTTGCTAGTCCCCATCAAGGGAAAAAAGATTAAAATTACATTTGATGATTGGATTTTTAAACAAGATGATAAGGTAGCTATTAACAGAGCCACTATGACAAAATTTGGAATTAAAGTAGCAGAATTAACAGTAATGTTTGTCAAAAGTTAAATAAAATAAAAAATATAAATTTATGTTAAATAAATTAAAAGATTGGATGATTGAAAGTGCAAATATTATGTTTGATGACTCTAAATCAGATCTTAGAAGTTTGCCAAAGACAGTACGTTTACAAATATTAATTGTTCTATCTTTTATATGGTCGACAGTATTTAGCCTATATGTTTTTAGTCTAACTACTTTTATTTGGGGATGGGCTGGAGTTGTTATGGCTCACATTGGTTTAATAATTGCTGTTTACGTTACTTTTAAATTCTTTCACAAAGCGAAGAAAGAAGAGAGAAGCGTATTTGAAACAGGAAATTATAACCCAGCTAAAATTTTTGCTGTATGTTTTTTAGTCTTTTTTATATTTATTTTTACTAAGGGTGTAGAAGTATTAACGAAGACTAATTCTTATCCAGTTAAATATGAAGGTCCGGAAAAAACTACTTTAGAAAGAATTATTGAGTTTGTAAAATAATTATCTTTTAACTAATTTGTTAACTAAAAATAAGTATATTCTGTAAGGTAAAATTCTAAAAAATTTAAAAATTATTGTTAATTGTTTTGGAAATGTTATCTCAAAAGATTTACTTTTAGTTAGGCCATTAAAAATTTTATTAGCTGCAAATTGTGGAGATCTTATGAAAGGCATTCTAAATTCATTCTTATCTGTAAGAGGAGTTTTAATAAAACCAGGTGAAATAAGAGATATTCTTACATTATATTTTTTAAAATCAAAATATAAGCTTTCTGTTAAATTGGTTAAAGCAGCTTTAGAGGGACCATAACCGCTCGAATTTGGTAGGCCTCTGTAACCAGCAATTGATGAAACTATCGATATATGTCCGGTTTTTTTTTTTTTAAAATATGTCTCAACTGATTTTATACAATTCACTACACCAAAAAAATTTACATCCATAGTTTTTTTAATTTGATCTTTATTTATTTCTTTTTCAAGTTTTGGATCATATGTTCCACTACAAAAAATACATAAATCAATATTTTCTAGATCATTTATAATATTTATAAAAACTTTATTAACCATTTCAGAATTCGTTACATCTAAAGGGTAAGCTTTTATATTTTTATGTTCAGCTAGTTCATTAAGTAAATTTTCTCTTCTAGCTGAAATAGCGACCTTCCAGTTCTCTCCAGCAAATTTTTCTGCTAAAGATCTACCAATTCCACTACTAGCGCCGGTAATCCAAATTTTTTTCTGATTTTCTGACATAAATTAGTTATATATTATTTTATGAGTAAGAATAAATATTTATCTCTACTTTTAATACTTTTAATTACATTCACCGCTTCGGCAATTGGTGGTTTTGTAACATCTATATATAAAGAACCTTGGTATTCCGAAATTATTCTACCAAACTTTAACCCACCAAGCTGGGTTTTTGGTCCAGTTTGGACAATGCTATATATACTTATGTCAATTGCTGCTTGGCTAGCATGGAACAAAACATCAGATAAAAAAATTTTAAAACTATATTTAATTCATTTATTTTTCAACGCTATTTGGAGTGTTATATTTTTTGGATTTCATAGAGTAGGGTTAGCTTTAATTGATTTGATAATTATATTAGCTTTTATAGTTATACTTATGAAAGTTTATTATAAAGAAAATAGGATTAGTTTTTATTTGATCGTACCTTATTTTTTGTGGTCAATGTATGCTTTAATGTTAAATTTTAGTATAGTTTTGTTAAATAATTAAATGCCAATAAGAAGAACAAATAAAATTAACCAAAAAAAATGGCTTCAAGAAAATAGTCATTTAAAAATTTTAGACCTAGGTTGCTCTTTAGCTAATTACTGGACTGAAGCTAACCATTTTGCTGATATTGATGATTTTGAAGCTGGCTTCAAGAAGTTGAATTTAAATTATACTAGAATTACACCCCATGAGAAACTTCCATTTAAAGATAAAGAATTTGACTATGTTATTCTTAGTCATGTCTTGGAGCATATTCCAAATTTACTTGAATTTAAAGATGAGGTCGAAAGAATTTCAAAAGCAGGTTATATAGAACTTCCAACAAAGCTAAACGATAACATTGTTTTTGGATGTGACGAAGAAATTTACGGACATAAATGGTGGTTTGAATTTGATGATGATAATCAAAAATTATTATATTCTCCGAAAATTAATGCAACTGAAAAATTTTTATCCGTCGCGCAAGTTTGGAGATTTCAAAAATATTTTGAAGACAGTTTTATTTTACAGTTCCACTGGCATGAAACAATAGATCTCAAGGAAAGAAAACCATTTACAATTGATAAAAAAATAACATTTTTTCAATTGATAAAAAAATATTTTAGTAAAAAAATAAGAGTACCGATTTCCAAACTTAAAAATATTTTTAAAATTAAAAACTAAAACTTACGTGTCGGATAATTTCTTTTGAGAATAATCCTGTTAATTAAAATAGATAGTAAAATTATTACTATAGTGCCAGTCATGACTGGGAATAAAATGTAATCAAAAGATAAATCCATAAATAAAGCAACCAAAGGGTTAGAGGCCGCTGGCGGGTGCATTATTTTAAAGTATATCATTAAGATTACCGCAACACCAACAGATAAACCTAAAGAATAAA
>MDTB01144972.1_pt1 | contig 15034 bp, 11 predicted proteins | sample 811161 | NCBI WGS metagenome assembly MDTB01 (sample SAMN05326650, study PRJNA326480) | marine metagenome | isolation source: seawater | place: Mediterranean Sea | collected 2009
CCTGAACCTGAACCTGAACCTGAATTTGAAGGTGTGGCCGGTTTGACGCTTTCAGAAATTGATGAAGTACTTAGGCAAAAAAAATCTTTACCTGAAACCGCTAAAGGTTTGTTGGTTGTCAATGTTGATGAAACATCTGATGCTCACGCGAAAAACATTCGCGTTGGAGACATAATCACAGATGCGGGTCAAATGACGATAAACACAGTAGATGAGCTTAAGTCACAGATATTGTCGACAAAGGAAGCTGGGCGGAGTTCGATACTTCTGTTAGTTCGACGTGACGGACAGCCGAGGTTCGTTGTTATTGACATCAAATAAGTCAAACAGCCAGGATGTAAGGTAATGAGATTGACCTAGGGAAATAAATTTACCGTTATTTTAAAAATAGCCTCGCTTCGAGGCATTGTTAACTTGCTTTATCACAAGGCCGCAAAGCTTACAGTCAAGCATATAGGCTGTAATGGCTATGAAATGAAGGGTTTTAAATTTAAAGGAAAAAAAGAAACAACGATCAAATACCCCCGTTCTGCGCCCCCCTGACCAGCTCAAGATTAATGCAGCGGTAAGCTATTTTGATATAGCAGCTGAATTTGATATTTGTTTTTTGGGAAGATCTCTTTATTGTCAGAGTTAGATGGGTCGAAATCTCTAATGAGATTGTTCGGTGATTTTCGCCCAACGCGCTTATGTGATGCTATTACCCGTTTATGGAACGCATCGTGCCAGAAGATTGTATCTCTCAGAAGTTAGTAGAAATCTGCGTAATGAAAAACATCAATTTCCTTTACCGTGGTGTAAAGAAAAACTGGTAGTGGAATCTTTGGAAATTGATTCAACTTGGGGTTGGTTTAGCCCGTCCAAAAGGTGAGAGATATCTTCAATTTTTTCTGCTACGACATTAACTACACCTGATCCGCGTTTCAGCTTACCAGTGACTCGCAAAAGCCGCCCTGAAATCACGGCACGGCGGAAACGCTCAAATAAATTCCGCCAGATAATTACATTCACGGTACCAGTTTCATCCTCAAGGGTGATAAAAATAACTCCTTTAGCAGTTCCTGGGCGTTGGCGCAAAATGACTAATCCTGCCACAATTAGAACTGTCCCTTCCGGTACGTGCTCTAAACGCTTTGCTGGGCAGGCGCTTGGTGGCTGGGGCCAAGTATATTTCATTTCACAATTTAAATATAACCCTTAATTTAGAACAAAAGTAGAACAAAATTATTTTTAAGCAAGGGGTATTTTTTTACTTCCAAATTACACTGGAATAATCCGCAAAGCCCTATTAGGAAACACTGAGGCAAGAACGACTGAGGAGTTTTTTGGAAATGGCCAAGATTACCTACATTGAACATAATGGTACGGAACATGTTGTTGATGTTGCCAATGGCCTAACGGTTATGGAGGGCGCGCGCGACAACAATATACCTGGAATAGAAGCAGATTGCGGCGGTGCCTGTGCTTGCTCAACCTGTCATGTATACGTTGATCTTGCCTGGGTAGATAAGGTTCCCGCTATAGATGATATGGAAGAGGATATGCTCGATTTTGCATTTGAGCCTAACCCAGATCGCTCTCGTTTAACCTGTCAGATTAAGGTAACTGACGCCCTAGATGGTCTTATTGTCCAAATGCCTGAAAAGCAGATTTAAACTCTCATACAATACTAGAGCCCACTTATCTTCACAAGAATTACAGCGCACAAATTCCAATATCTTCTCGAAAAAAACCCTCTATCCAATCTACCCGCTCCACCATAGAATATGCTAAGATGCGCGCTTCTTCCAGATTGTCGGCCCTTGCGGTAACATTCAAAACGCGGCCACCAGAAGCGGTCAGCTTATCGTCTATTAGAGTTGTCCCAGCATGAAAACAAACAGATTTTGACGTTTCAGGCAATTCATTAAGCCCTTTGATTACAGATCCCTTTGGATATTGTCCCGGATAGCCTTTAGTCGCCATCACAATTGTTATTGCAAAATCGTCAGCCCAATTAACCCGTGTATTAGCCAAAGCGCCATGCGCAGTGGCTTCAATAAGATCAAAGGCCTGTGCCCCGAGCCTCATCATCAAAACCTGGCATTCTGGGTCCCCAAATCGGACGTTATACTCCACTAGCCTTGGATTCCCGTCTTTAATGATCAAACCAGCGTAAAGCACGCCTTGGTAAGGCGTACCCCTTTCTTTTAAAACACTCAAAGTTGGTTCTACGATTTCTTTCATTGCTTTGTCTAACGTAACTGTATCGAGTATCGAGGCAGGAGAGTAGGCCCCCATGCCCCCCGTATTAGGACCTCTATCTCCGTTAAACGCGCGCTTATAGTCCTTTGCAGTTCCGAGTGGTAATGCTGTTTCTCCATCACACAGGACGAAAAGCGATGCCTCTTCGCCCTCCATAAATTCTTCGACCACAACTGCAGCAGCTGAATCAGCGAATTGCCCTGCAAAAATCGCGTCAATTGCATCAAGAGCTGTCGCTTCATTCGTTGCAATGACAACACCTTTTCCAGTTGCAAGACCATCAGCTTTGATAACAATCGGTGTGCTTTGCATTTTAACATATGCTTTAGCCGCCTCAGCATTTGTGAAGTGCGCATAAGCCGCTGTTGGAATTCCGGCATCTGAACAAACTTCTTTGGTGAAATTTTTGCTTGCCTCAAGTTGGGCTGCTGCTTGATCAGGACCGAAAGTCAAAACCCCCGCCCTTCGAAGGGCCCCTCCAATATCAGCCACCAAGGGCGCTTCTGGCCCTATAATCACAAAATCAACGTTCTGACCTTTTACGAAATCTATCACAGTAGCCGCGTTCATGATGTCTAAGGAATAACATTCTGCTATTTGTGCTATGCCAGCATTACCTGGCGCGCAGAGTAGCGTATCGCATTTCGGATTTTGCTTAATAGCCCAGGCAAGAGAATGCTCTCTACCTCCACTCCCTAAGATCAATATTTTCATGCGATGATCCTCTTGGAATCTGCTAAGTTGCGCTTTAAGCTTATGATGATTTTTATACAAGTAAGCAATGACTATGGAACTAATCGATGATCCAAACCCTGGTTTGAACCTTCCGCAGTTTAGCGTTTCAGAAATTTCTGGCGCTATCAAACGCGTTGTGGAAGGTGAGTTTGCGAATATTCGGGTTAAGGGGGAAATTGGGCGGGTTTCTTTTCCTCGGTCTGGCCATGTCTACCTTGACCTTAAAGATGAGCGTTCGGTATTAGCTGCGGTCATCTGGAAGGGTGTAGCCGCACACTTGCAAATGCCTCCCGAAGAAGGATTGGAGATTATTGCTACAGGACGCATTACAACGTTTGGCGGTCAGTCGAAATATCAACTTATAATCGATGATATGAAACCAGCCGGTGTTGGCGCGCTGATGGCAATGCTTGAAAAGCGCAAAACCATGCTAGCCGCTGAAGGCCTTTTTGAACAAAACCGCAAAAAACCCATCCCCTTCCTTCCAGATGTGATCGGAGTTGTGACATCGCCTTCAGGGGCTGTGATCCGCGATATCCTGCATCGTCTGCGAGACCGGTTCCCTCGCAAAGTGCTGCTCTGGCCTGTTGCTGTCCAAGGCGAAAAATGCGCCTCAGAAGTTTCAAGGGCAATTGACGGATTTAATGCCCTTGACGGGGGCGAGCGATTTCCGCGACCTGATGTCTTGATCGTTGCCCGCGGTGGTGGATCACTCGAAGACTTGTGGGGTTTTAATGAAGAAAGTGTCGTGCGTTCTGCAGCAAGTTCAGACATCCCGTTGATCTCTGCAGTAGGACACGAAACAGATACCACCTTGATCGATTTCGTATCGGATTTACGTGCTCCGACTCCGACTGCTGCGGCGGAGCTTGCAGTGCCAGTAAGGCATGAGCTTTCTGCTTCACTTTCAGAACATAGGGCTCGCATGTCTCGTGCACTTAGCACGACCCTTGGGTGGCGGTGGCAACGACTTCAGGATTTGGGAAGGGCTTTACCAAAGCCGGACGGGCTATTTACGTATGATCGCCAGAAACTTGACCATCTGGCTGAGAGCCTTCCCAAATCGCTATATATTCGCATCCAACTAAGCAAAATGCGGCTGTATAATGCAACTGTTTTACTACGCCCCTCAACAGCGTGTTCAAAATATAAATGGGCAAAAGCAGATTTTGCGCAGTTATGGCCCCAATTTAATAAAGCGCTTGAGCGCTTTATTAACCTACGTGACGGCGAATTTACAAATCTTTCAACTCGCCTTGTGCCAAATCTGGTGGTGCGTAAAATGCGACAAAGTCAGGAAAGCTATATCCATCAACAAAAGGCGCTATCGCGTTTGGTTGAGCTTCAGATGTCCCAAAGATTTGAGCAACTTTCCGCGCTGGATCGATTGCGTGAAATGCTTGGATATAAGGAAACGTTGGACCGTGGGTATGCCGTTGTTCGCTCTAGTGGCAAGGTGATCAAATCTGTTACTTCGGCAAAATCGGCGGCAACGCTAGAGGTAGAATTCCGTGATGGTCGGTTTGAAATCAAATCGCAGAAAAATGTGTTTACTCAATCTAAAGATTCCGGTTCTGATCAAGGCAGCTTGTTTTAAACGTCCACCATCGATACTTTGCGGTCCAATTAGGTTGAAATTCGGTAAGCTTTGCAAATTGGCATTCTTAGATCATCACCTTTAATTGCTGCGATAATACAAACTGGTCCAAAAAATTGCCAGCACTGCTAGTCTGTCTTAAAGCCATAATCAAAACAAATGATCTCACCTTATTAGGGCAATTACTCAAGTTGCGACCTACCATCCGTAAAAGACTATCTTCCGCAGAAGTTTTCATTTAGTAGATCTGTACTTTAGATGGTAGCGCTTCCACTATAATACAACGTATGGCTTTAGGTAAGTGCACCAAATTCATTGATGGAAAGCACATGCGGAAGATAGGCTAGAAAATCAATAAAGTAGACGAAAAAGAAGGATCGGCTTCATAGGTTTTGCTGGCATCTGTCGAATTGAAATGTGAAATCTGTATTTTCGCTAGCAGACTTTTGCTACACCATATGCGATAAGTGAAACGCATCTGTGCTTTTGAATGTCGTTTTTAACTTCGTCATTAGCGGAAATGGTCCTATATAGTACGGTAAAACTAGTATGGAGCAGCCACTATGGCTTTGGATGACCGCGAAGGTGTTTGGAAATCAGGGAAAGGACGTGGGCGTAAAACCCCCAAAGGTCGTCAATATAATGATAAAGCGATCGAAGATGTGCGTGCGTTACTCGCGGGCCGTAAAGTTAAACGAGATCAATTAATCGAATTTCTGCACTTGATCCAAGATACTTATGGCTACCTTTCTGCCGAAAATCTCCGAGCTTTGGCTGAGGAAATGCGTTTGTCGATGGCCGAAGTGTACGAAGTGGCGACCTTTTACGCTCATTTTGACGTGGTGAAAGAAGGTGAAACACCACCGCCGGCACTAACGATACGAGTGTGCGATAGTCTTAGCTGCGAATTAGCGGGCGCGGCCCAACTAAAATTGGAGCTGGAAAGGGGCTTAGATCCAAACGAAGTTCGTGTGTTACGGGCGCCCTGTATGGGCCGCTGTGACAAAGCGCCAACACTGGAACTTGGCCACAAACATATTGATAATGCAACATTCAGGAAAGCGAAAAAAGCTATTTCTGCCAAAGACATTCATGCAGAGATCCCAGTTTATCAAGCTTTAACATCGTATCGCGCAGATGGGGGATACGATACCCTGAAAAATTTTCGCGATAAAGGTAATTGGGAACACGTACAGGAAATAATCCTGTCGTCTGGTTTGAGAGGTCTTGGTGGTGCAGGGTTTCCTTCGGGAAAAAAATGGGGCTTTGTGCGTATGAACAAAGGACCTCGATATATTGCTGTGAACGGTGATGAAGGAGAACCTGGGACTTTTAAAGACCGCTATTACCTTGAGCGCACTCCACACCTATTTCTTGAAGGTATGCTTATTGCAGCATGGGTAATTGAAGCGGAAAAAGCGTTTATTTATATGCGGGATGAATATCCTGCTGTGCTGTATATCCTTACCAAAGAAATAGAGGCCTTAGAGAGTGCGGGGCTTGTGCCGGCTGGGTATATTGAGCTTCGACGAGGGGCTGGTGCTTATATTTGTGGTGAAGAAAGCGCAATGATTGAGAGTATTGAAGGAAAGCGTGGAATGCCCCGCCACCGCCCACCTTTCGTTGCGCAGGTCGGAATTTTTGATAGGCCAACTCTCGTTCATAATGTGGAAACACTGTATTGGGTTGCGAAAGTCTGTAGGGATGGGCCTGAAATACTTTCATCTGTTGAAAAAAATGGTCGGAAGGGTTTGCGCAGTTATTCAGTTTCCGGACGAGTAAAAAAGCCTGGCGTTTATCTCCGTCCCGCTGGATCAACGATAATAGATTTGATAGAGGCTGCCGATGGCATGCTAGAGGGTCACAAGTTTAAATCTTATCAACCGGGGGGACCATCGTCGGGTATCTTACCCGCACATATGAGCAATATTCCACTTGATTTTGATACCCTGCAACCACATGGATCTTTTATCGGTTCTGCGGCGGTGGTGATTATGTCCGATAAAGATAAGGCACGCGAAGCAGCGCTGAACATGCTGCGCTTTTTTGAAGACGAAAGCTGTGGGCAGTGTACCCCTTGTCGTGTCGGATGTGAAAAAGCAGTGAAGCTGATGCAAGCGGACAAATGGGATCAGGGCTTGTTAGAAGAAATAAGCGCCACCATGGTCGACGCTTCAATCTGTGGATTGGGACAAGCAGCTCCAAATCCCATCAGAATGACGATGAAGCACTTTCCGGAAGAAATTTGAACCTCGCTAAGCGGTTTAATGCAAATGCCTCACAGGCACTTTCAAAACGGATTAAAGCAGATTAGATGCGAAGAGTTGAACAAGCTGCGGAACTAAAATGGCCTTTTTCAAAAAACTCAAGGACCGGTTATTCAAATCTTCTTCCAAGTTGCAAGATGGCTTGGAAGCCATTGTTGAAGAGCGTGGTGAAATTGAGGAAGAGATGGACTTTGAGTATAATAACCAAATCACCGAAGATATTGTTGCTTTTGACCGGACTTTAGATACCTTGCCAGATTCGGAACTCACCCAAGATCCTAAGACACTGCCTTTTAAAAAAATTATACCCGCTGAGACAAAAAACAACGAAAAGGAAATGCCCAAGGAATCCAGAGGTTTTTTTGGACGCCTAGTGGGGCGGGCTGTGAACCCTGCGCAGAAGCGGCGCGTTTTGGACGATGATATGCTGGAGCAATTGGAAGAATTGCTAATTTCCTCAGACATGGGCGTAGATGCAGCACTGCGCGTTGTAGCGAATATTGCGGAGGGGCGCTTGGGCAAGAAGTTATCTGCTAGTGAAATCAAGTCCATCCTATCAGAAGAAATTGCGAGCATCATGGAAGGCGTCGCCAAGCCAATGCCACTTTACGCTCAAAAACCACAAGTCGTTTTGGTGGTGGGCGTAAATGGTTCAGGTAAGACAACAACCATTGGCAAGCTTGCAAGTCAATTCCAGAACGCTGGAAAATCCGTAGTGATTGCAGCGGGGGATACGTTTCGAGCTGCGGCTGTCCAACAAATTCAGATTTGGGGAGAGCGGGCCAACGTCCCAGTGTTGACTGCGCCGGAAGGTTCTGATCCAGCAAGCCTCGCTTTTGAAGCAATTGAACATGCAAGGAAAGAAAATACTGATTTACTGATGATCGACACCGCGGGACGATTACAAAATCGGACAGACTTAATGGAGGAGCTGGCAAAAATTGTACGCGTCATTCGTAAGCAAGACCCAGATGCGCCGCATAACACGCTTTTGGTTCTGGATGCTACGACTGGTCAGAACGCATTGCGGCAAGTTGAAATTTTTAGGAATATAGCTGATGTAACAGGTATCGTGATGACAAAATTGGATGGCAGTGCAAAGGGGGGGGTTTTGGTTGCACTGGCAGATAAATTTGGTCTACCAATCCATGCAATAGGCGTTGGGGAACAGATCGATGACTTGGCACCATTTGACCCTGGAGATTATGCTAAGGCACTCACGGGTCAGGATCCTTGAATTTTAAAAGCGATGACCAACAGTAGTCGTAAATGTCCACTTTCCTAGTAATGGCAACCGCACCAAAACTCGAGGTTTGAGTATCAAGGGTGCGCCTAAAGATTCTGTGATTGCGGTTGATCTTGATATTTTTGCTTGCCAGCACAAAGGCCGTCCTTGCAACCCCCAAAAACGGACGATACTATATTTTTCTCTCACAGAGTTTGGTAGGTTTTTCAGACATATGGACCCGTTCTATCTGGTCATGGTTCTGCTCGTAGCTATTATCACCTTAATTTAGTTTATATAGCATAACCGCTCTTAATAGTGCCTCTGAAGCTCTGCTGATAGCCATAGTTATTACAGCGACAATCTAAGCCTTTTGGGCTGTTTATACAGCCTCTGATGCTTAGGTTTTTTGTCAGGCCACAAACCCTTTGGTGCTCTTCGTTTGGTTTTCATTAAAGGGGAGGTGCTTCCATTGTTTTTATTATGGGCAGAAAAAGAATACAAAGTAGCTCTAACCCTGGTCTCTGGATCGATAGGTCAATAAATGCGGCGTTGTCAGAATTTTTATCTTTATTTCGACTATTCTTTTGAACTTATCTGGACAAAGCTGTTGCAGGCACGATAGTACATTACTTGCCAATTATTTGACGATACCATAGGTATTATACCTTTTAAAAGAGCCTGGTGGTCCCTATCTTTGCTTTTGAACGGTACTGATTTATAACGGTTATTGCACGTTGGGATTTGGAAGTTAAGCGGAAGCCGATATGTCGGAAAATAAGAATTCTTTTATAACGTCATTACTTGAAATTGGACCAGTGATTGTCTTTTTTCTGATTTTCATTTGGCGAAAGGGTGAGACCGTTCTAATTGGGGGTCATGAATACTCCAGTCTTATTCAAGCAACCGCAATTTTTGTTCCACTGATGGTCCTGTCGACTCTGCTTGGTTGGTTTTTGAACGGGCACCTTTCAAAAATACAGGTGCTTACACTTTTACTTGTGATGATCTTTGGAGCTTTAACTGTTTTTCTGAACGATGAGAGATTCTTTAAGATGAAACCGACCATCATTTATGTGCTCTTTGGAGTTGCAATAACTTACGGCCATATCCGCGGACAAAATTATATCCAAACACTCATGGGAGATCGTCTACCAATGGAAGACGCAGGGTGGGTACTTATAAGCAAGCGACTATCTGCTTTCTTTTTTGCTCTCGCTGTTCTGAATGAATTGATCTGGCGAACTCAATCAAGCGAAGTCTGGGTTTACTTTAAGACTTTTGGGCTGAGTGGTGCGATTGTACTATTCATGATTTTTCAATATCCAGTATTAAAAAAATATGGCCGCATGGATGAACTTTAAGTCAATAAGTCAGAGCACATGTTATTTATTGATCTGTCTAGTATTTTAATTCGTAACTATTACGTTGTTTTAAGGCCAGCATTGGCCGAATTCGAAGAGGGCCAGAATGAATATTCACACCTGTGGAGTTGAAAAAATTCCCGATGAAAAAGATGTTATTGACGCCATGCGCGTGCTTCGTAATTGGGTTGCCCACTCAGACGGAGCGGCATTGTCGGTACCCGATGCTGCAATTTTAGCGCGGATTTTGCCAACTAATTATCCCGAACTAAATAACTCCTACCAGAAAGATTTTTTGGCTGATGCCGCTTACTTGGAGCAAATGCCCGATCTACAGAATGGACCGAGTTCTCTTATCCGAGGTGAAAACCGCCAGATTCAGCATGTTGGTATTTCAAATTTCCGCCTTCCAATAAAATATCAAGCCCGAGACGGTGGCGACAAGCTCTTAGAGACTTCGGTCACAGGAACCGTAAGCCTAGAAGCAGATAAAAAAGGGATCAATATGTCGCGTATTATGCGAAGCTTTTACAAACACGCGGAAAAACGTTTTAGTTTCGATGTTATAGCTTCTACTTTAGAAGACTACAAACGCGATCTTGAGAGCTTCGATGCCCGTATTCAAATGCGCACATCCTTTCCAATAAGAGTAGAAAGTTTACGCTCGGGCCTATCAGGATATCAATTTTACGATATAGCCTTAGAACTTGTCGATTTGGGTGGGCAGCGTACTAAGATTCTACACTTGGACTATGTTTACAGTTCCACATGTCCTTGCTCGCTGGAATTAAGCGAACATGCTCGGCGTGAGCGTAATCAACTAGCCACCCCACACTCGCAGCGTTCTGTTGCGCGTATTTCTGTTGTTTTGGAAGAAAGTGAAGTTTTGTGGTTTGAAGAGCTGATTGACCTCTGCCGAAAAGCAGTTCCAACGGAAACTCAGGTGATGGTGAAACGTCAGGATGAACAAGCCTTTGCAGAGCTTAATGCTTCTAACCCTATTTTTGTGGAGGATGCCGCACGGCTTTTTTGCAAAGTTTTGAAGGGGGACAAGCGCATTCGGGACTTTAAAGTAGTCGCGAGCCATCAAGAGAGTCTGCACAGCCACGATGCGGTTTCGATACTTACCGAGGGTGATACTTTTGCTCAAAAGTCTATCGACCCTAAGTTATTCTCTACACTTATCCATTCGGGTTGAAACGGTATATTACTTGACATAACGGGTAGGAATGGCGAAGCCTGCCCGCAATGATTGACTTAAGACCCGTTGGATACGTCATTGGAATATTGGTTGCCCTTCTAGGGGCGGCTATGTTTTGTCCCTTGCTGGTAGATTTGGCAGAAGGTCGCGGACACTGGCCAGCATTTATGCAGAGTGCATCCATCACTATCGGAGTTGGAGTTCTTCTTTCTATGGCTTGCTCTAATGGAGTGAAACAAGGGTTGAGCATTCAACAAACCTTTTTACTCACCACGGGAGTTTGGCTTGCCTTACCTCTTTTTGGAGCACTACCTTTTTTGTTTGGTGCTACGGAAGCCCGCTATATTGATGCCTTTTTTGAAGCGATGTCCGGCCTCACTACAACAGGAGCAACGGTTTTTTACGGACTTGAAACTTTGCCCAAGGGACTTTTGTTATGGCGTGGCATTTTGCAATGGTTAGGGGGCATTGGTATAATTGTTGTAGCCATGGTTTTTCTGCCCGAGCTTCGCGTTGGTGGCATGCAAATATTTAAGGCAGAAGCTTTTGATACACTTGGTAAAATTTTACCAAAAGCAACCACAATTGCGATGCAGATTTCCGTTATTTATATTGCCATTACTATGTTGTGTGTTTCAGCTTATTTTGCGGTAGGAATGACCCCATTTGATGCAGTAGTACATGCCATGACCACGGTGGCAACAGGTGGATTTTCAAATTATGATGCTTCATTTGGTGCCTTTGGTATAGGTGCAGAATATGTGTGCTTAACATTTATGATTCTATCAGCACTCCCTTTTGTGAGATATGTTCAGCTCATTAATGGTAGTTTTTTTGCAGTTTTCTCAGATGTACAAGTAAGGACTTTCATTGTCCTTTTATTCGTTTTAGTGTTTATTGCTGCCGCCGTTGTCTACAAAAATTTCGACTATGATGGCGAAGTAGCTTTCCGGAAAGCTTTCTTTAATGTCACTTCAATCATCTCTGGAACTGGATATTCTAGTGCTGATTACACGCAATGGGGTGGTTTTCTGGTTACCATGTTCTTCTTTATAGGTTTGATCGGGGGATGTGCGGGCTCGACAGCATGCTCAGTTAAGATTTTTAGGTATCAACTTGTTTATGCATCTGTTTCGATGCAACTTAGAAAAATCAGATCACCAAATGGAGTTTTCATACCTCGCTACGATGGGCGTTCGATAGAAGACGATGTCCTAAGTTCTGTTATGTCCTTTTTCATTTTTTTCATGGCTACTTTGGGGATAGTTGCGATCCTTTTGGGTATGAGTGGGCTTGATCTGACTACTTCTCTCTCAGCCTCGTCTGCAGCTTTGGCTAATATTGGGCCAGGATTAGGTGATCAGATTGGACCCGCTGGAAATTATGCGGGCTTAAATGATTTCGCGAAATGGGTTCTTTCAGCCGCAATGCTGATTGGACGGTTGGAACTTTTAGCTGTTTATGCGATTTTAACAATTCAGTTTTGGAGAGCATGACATGACCGAGCGCGCTTTGGGGATCCAGATTTCCCATTTTTTAAAGAGTAAGGGTGTGGAAGTTATTTTTGGTATCCCTGGTGTTCACAACCAAGAACTTTACAGAGGAATTGAGGAAACTGGGATCACCCACGTCCTCGCACGTCATGAGCAAGGGGTTGGATTTATGGCTGATGGCTATGCGCGCGCCAGCGGTAAGCCTGGAATAGCCTTTGTGATTACTGGGCCTGGACTGTGCAATATTATGACGCCAATGGGACAGGCATATTCTGATAGCGTACCGCTTTTGGTGATATCATCCTGTCTAGATGAAACGGCTTTCCGTCGCGGGCAGTTGCACCAAATGCTGGATCAAGAAGGAGCCGCCCGCACAGTATGTGACTGGTCAGAGACGGCAAAAAGCTATCAAGCGGCTTATGGGCTTTTAGAGCGATCCTTCCAAGAATTCGTTTCTAATCGCCCTCGCCCCAAACATATTCAAGTACCTATCTCGGTACTTGAAGGCCAGGCGCCACCTTTCAAATTAAAAAATACTGGAACTATTCCCTCATTCCAGAATAAGGCTGCTATTTCAGAGGTTGCGCAGCGATTGTCACGAGCAAAACGACCTCTTTTTATTCTTGGAGGTGGCGCTGTGAAGACTAACGTAATGCCACTGTTAATAAAATGCAAAGCTGCGGCTTTTTCAACTTTCGCAGGCAGGGGATTGGTCCCTTCCTCTTACCCACTTTACTTTGGCTCTTCCTTGGCACGTCCAGAGACAGCTGGTGTAATTGCAACTGCGGATCTAGTGATTGTGCTGGGTTCAGAATTGGGAGAGGTAGATCTTTGGCGTGATCATCTTGGCCACAAAGCTGCAATGGTACGTGTTGACATTGACCCCGAAGTGTTGAGTGACGGCCAGAACGCAGAAGTTTGCATTGCGATGAGAGTAGAAGAATTTGTTTTGTCACTGCTTGGTGAACTGAAGTCTGGGACGCTCCAATCGACATGGGATACTGAAGTCATTAAGCGCGTTCGTAAATCTTGGATTGCACAGGCTGCGGCCATCTACCCGGGGATACTATCTGCTATTCGGATATTGAGAGATGCTATGCGCGAGGACACGCTAGTCTATTCTGATATGACACAGTTTTCTTATCTTGCTAAAGAAGTCTGGGATATGCCTAAACCATCTAGGTGGCATCATCCCTATGGTTTTGGGACCTTGGGCTATGCATTGCCCGCGGCAATCGGTGGTTGTACGGCGCGGCCAGACCTGCCCGTTGTCGCCATAGTGGGTGATTATGGGTTTCAGTATACGTTGCCGGAATTGGGTGTTGCGGTTGAACTGGGACTAAGTTTACCCATTATCTTGTGGGATAATCAGAAACTTAAAGCTATCGAAGACAGCATGGTAGGGGCGCAAATTGCGCCAACTGCGGTTCAGGCTTTTAATCCAGATTTTTGCGCGCTGGCAAATGCCTATGGGGCATACTCGAAATGGCCCACAACAGTTGAAGCTTTAAAAAATGATTTGGAATGTGCTCATAGCGCTGGCAAGCCTACACTAATATATCTTTCATCTGAGGATTTTACTGATTAATTTTTCCAACAGCTGATGAGGCCAGTTATGGCCCGCGCTTTACGGGCCAACCCGAAATCACTCATTAGTTGCTCGGAGTTTTTATGGTAAAGGGTCAGACCTTCAGAGTTCAGAAAATTGGCAATCTTGTTTGGCTTGATCGCATGGGCTACATTTTCCGGTAAACTGCGCCCATTTTTGGACTTAATGGCTAAAAGCCCGCTGAGCGATCCAAATCGGTTCAAAATGGGCCCTCCAATGTCACTCGGTAAGATTGACATCGAAAGCCGAACATAGCCAGACTGCCCGTCTAGTGACTTAAATTCTTCAATCTTACCTTTCATAACGCTTGGCTGGGGCAATCGACCTCCATAGGAATAACCTGCCCCTAGTACCTGGTCCCCACGGTGATCGGTCAACGAGGGAAATTCTGCCACAGCGGCTGGTACAATTTTTTCCTTGACCTCCAGCAAAGCAAGTGTGCCTGAATCGTCTATATTAACAAGCCGAGCCTCATAATTGTTCTCAACGGTTATTCGCTCACAGGCATTAATACCAAAGGCTTCCGTCACAATATGCCCGTTAGCTGATATAAAAATGCCTGAACGCACAAATTCTGGTTTTTTGGTATCTAACCCAAATAGAAGGTCTAGGTCTTCATTTTTTGCATCTCCAATATTTGGCTTTAGTACACCTTCAAACCGCTCAAAGCTTGTCTTCATATTATGTAAAAGCCCATCTCTCCGTGATCCATCGTTTGTAGGCCAGACCAGCATGTAACCCTTGATATTGCCATCAAGCAATTCAGCTTGTGCATATGTTATAATCTCATCATTCTGAGCTGTGATTTCAAATTGGTTAGATTTAAGAGAGCCTAGACTTGCCTTTGGCATTATATCCAGACTTTGCAAAGCCTCGTAAATTTCGCCGAGATCATTCTCGTCCCCCGATTTTGAAATTACATATGCTGCGTGCTGTGTCCCTTTCCGAGAGGTGAAGTGAGCAAGCGGTGGTGAGTATTTAGTGAAACCTACAATTGCCAAGGGAAGATTGATTGCAACACCGGTTTCAAAATCAGTAACCCGCTGGATACCTAAAGTCTTTAGAATGCGGTTATTCTGCTGGAGTAAATACTCTCTTTGTGCGGTCGTCAGAACCCCGGTGACTAGAACATTTTCAGCATTTTGCCAGGCGCTCATAGCTTCTCTCGTTTGGCTCCCGAATGAACCGTCTATGGAAGAAAAGTAAAAACCAGCAGATTTCAACGCAAGTTGAAGATGTTTCTTTTCATCTTGTGTGAGAAGGTCCTCGGTATCGCTTGCTTCCTCGAGAGTTTCATCA
>MDTB01037458.1_pt1 | contig 15033 bp, 12 predicted proteins | sample 811161 | NCBI WGS metagenome assembly MDTB01 (sample SAMN05326650, study PRJNA326480) | marine metagenome | isolation source: seawater | place: Mediterranean Sea | collected 2009
AAGCCGCTTATTTTGTGCCTAACGCGCAATATCGGACCAGTTTTGAATAATATGACGGCGGGAAAGCTGTTCGGTTTCGTGATAGAGATCAAACGGCTTTTCTAGTCTTTGTCCTGCATTGCGGCCTAATGGCGATGTTTTTAAGGTGGCTTCTGAGCCATTCGGTAGGAATGATATTCTGCCTAAGGGTACGCTTAAATTTAACCCGCCGTAAAGATGCGTAGTGCCGCCAAAAACATCTTGGTCTTGCTTGTTGGTCGTGGTGACAAAGCCGTTAAGCGTCGTGCCATTTTTAAAGTTTTGCGCGAGTGAAAACGTACCGCCATATTCTTTAGCCAAATAGCGCCCCGCTGAGATAGCAATTGTCGCATCAGTGTCGGGGATTTCGTAATACGCGTTGATATGCCCTGTGATGGTGTTTGTACCATCTTCAAAACCACTTGCGCCCAATGTGAACGGGTTACGTTTAATGACATCAAAAATTTCTGCGCCAATCGCCCATGTTTTATCAAAGGGGCGGTAGAGTATTTCCCCGCCGCCGCCGAAATACATTTCTTCTAAATAGCCTGCGCTCATCGCGAAATGGAGGTTGTTGAACAATGTCCCGTTATAAACAGCGGCGGCTTGGTCGTAACCGAACCTATTGGCGGCGAAGTCTTCGACATTGCCGCGTGCGTTCTTTGGGTCAGATAATCTTAGATATTTTAAGCCTTCTAAATTGTTAAACAAATTCATCCGCCCACGATTGATGGAAAGGAAATTGCGTCCAATCGGAATGCGGCGGGAGATAAGCAGCGCATTGCGTGTCAGCGTGCCATTATCTTCCTCGTTCAGGCTGACATGGTTTTCTAAGGTAAAGCCCCAGAATTTCGCAGTTTGGCTTTTATATGCGCGGCTTGGTTTGGCGGGCTTAAAATGTTGCTTTGAAATTTGCGCATTTTGCCATATTTCCTCGGCGCTACCAATATGCTCGGCAGATGCATTATGCAGGTCACGGGCGAGAATTTTAACTTTGGGGCCGCGTAATCCGTAACGCATAGGGCGCGCCTCAACAGCGTTTAATTGAGCGTAGCTTGTACCGATAATATTTTGGCTCGCTTGGCCTATGATATAAGGGAGCGTTTCATGCTGTCCTGCGGTTTCAATTTGGATAGCTTTTTCATGATTGTCGTATTCTGTGGCTGAGATAAAGGCATCAGCATCATCTTCAGGCAATATATTGCGTTCGGTACTGCCGGTTATTTTATGCCAGATACGGTTGGGAATGGTGCGATCTGTATAACGTTTAGCGCGCGCAGTTTTTGCTTGTTGTATCGGCGTGCTTAAATGAATCTGCCCCATAATTTTCTCGCTGCCGCTCAGGCCAATGCTGAAACTCGCCCAGTCGGTCGGTGCATATGATGCGCCGAGCGCGTATGGTGCGGGGCTGTTAAAGCCTTCTATGGCATCTTTTTCTGCGCTGTAACGGTCAGCACCATAATCGGCGCTAAAACTAAGACCGCGCAGGGGGCTTTGCCATGTGATGCTGCCGAAAAAACCGATGCTTTCGCCTGTGAACCAATCATCAGGGCTGTTGGCATCTTCGCCATCAAGGGCGCGGCCTTGGTCAAAATGATTGCCGAGGACGCTTAGTGGGTTGTCGAAATGTGCGGCACTGCCAAAACGCCCCCAACCAAGCCCTGTTGTCAGGTCAAAATTGCCAAGGCGCTTGGTCGCGGCGATATATTCACCTGCCATGCGCTTATGTCCGACAGCGGAGCTTAGCCCGATTGATATTTCAGGGCGGTGGCTGGTTTCTTGCGCAAGGCGGAATTTGAGGTCGAGTCCAGGGAAAAGGCGGTGCGCATCATCCTTGGCGCTGGATATTTCTGCGCTTTGCCGCATTTGTACGTGCAGCCCATCTAAAAGCTGTACCCCAAGGCCAAAATGGACGTAAGGGTCTAAGGTACCGATATGGGCGCTGAGCGTGCCTGTTTTAAAATGCCGTGCATTGGGGGTGGTGAGTGTCCCTGCTTGACCGTAAATAGATTTTAGCGCAATGGTTTTAAAAGCCGCAATGCGCACAGAATCATCCACAGCAATGGCAGGCGCTGCGAGGGATAAAGATGTTGTTAGTGATAAAAGCGTTAGAAATAAACGCTGAGAGTTTCGTGTACGCATAAAGACAGATATACCTTTATTTTCGACACTATTTTATACGGATATGGCGGGCGCGCCAATATGCGCGGCTTTGCATTCATCATTTGCCCAGATGTTTTTGTGAGAAACGGCGGGAAAATGTAAAATTAGGGAGGTTTTTTATAATAAACGAGATTGTGTGGATCTCGCTTATGCCTCCCTAATCCAATTTTAGTTTACGTAACTATTATATCATTATATATTGCGACCTATCAACTATATAAATATTTTTTGGTGCTTTTCTGAGCAAAGCCTATGGGGGATGGTGTATTTTTATGCTAAGATAGCCGCGCTATGAAAGATGATATTTACGATATTGCCATTATTGGCGGCGGCATTAACGGCATGGGCATCGCCCGTGACGCGGCGGGGCGTGGCCTTTCTGTACTATTGTTAGAAAAGTCAGATTTTGCATCGGCTACCTCGTCAGCCTCGACCAAATTGATACATGGCGGACTGCGTTATTTGGAATATTACGAATTTGGTCTTGTCCGCGCGGCGTTAAAAGAACGCGAAGTGCTGCTTGATATGGCGCCACATATTATTTGGCCTTTAGAATTTATTTTGCCCCATAGCCGCGATATGCGCCCAGCTTGGCTTATTCGCCTTGGTTTGTTTTTGTATGACCATTTGGGCGGGCGCAAAAAACTGCCTGCATCTAAAATGGTTAAGCTGAACGCCGATAAAATAAAGCCGCGCTATCGCAAAGGGTTTTCCTATGCAGATTGCTGGGTTGATGATGCGCGCATGGTAATTTTAAACGCAATTGATGCGCGTGAACATGGGGCGGATATTTATAACTATACACCATGCGAAGGCGCGACATGCGAAGATGGCTTGTGGCACTTAACGGCAGGCGGCGCGCTGCGCGGTAAAGCGCTGAAAGCGCGTCAGCTTGTCAATGCGGCGGGGCCTTGGGTGCGTGAATTTTTAGATGGTAATGATCTGGCAGAAGCCAAGACGCATAAAATACGCCTTGTTAAAGGCTCTCACATTATTACTAAGCGTTTGTTTGATGGCGACGAATGTTACATTTTACAGCAAGCAGACGGGCGCATTGTGTTTATTATTCCTTATGAGGATGAATTTAGCCTTATTGGTACAACCGATGTTGAATATCAAGGTGACCCTGCGGCTGTCACCATTGAGGATAGCGAGGTTGATTATCTGTGCAGGGCTGTAAACTTATATATTAATGCTGAAATATCACCAAAAGACGTAGTGGCAAGCTATAGCGGCGTGCGCCCGTTACTCGATAGCGGTGAAGATAACGCATCTGCCGTGACCCGTGATTATGTGTTAGAGCGCAGCGATGCTGCAGGCGCGCCGTTACTGTCGATTTTTGGCGGTAAGATAACAACCTATCGGGCATTGGCAGAAAAGGCGCTCTCAGGCTTAACTGCGCGCGCACCATGGACGAAGGATAGTATTCTCCCTGGTGGTTTAGATGGCGTGGTCGAAGGCGCAAAGTTAGCGCCGCATATTCAAAAGCTTTGCCCTGAGTTGGATGAAGATGGCTGTGCGTCCCTTGCCAAGCGGTGGGCGCGTCAATATGGCAGCCGCGCCCATATTCTGATTGATGTTTCCCTAAAGGCAGAAGGGGGCTGCGGCATTAATTTTGGCTGCGGGCTCTATCAAGCGGAAGTTGATTATTTAATGCGCGAGGAATTTGCAGTGACTGCCGATGATATATTATGGCGGCGCACGAAGTTAGGGCTGCATTTCACAGATGCACAGCGCATTGCGCTAGAAAACTATATTAAAACGGTGAAAGCATAAACGCGATTACACAATATTATGGGGAGTAGGGCCATGGCCGAAACAGCAATTCTTTCGATTGATCAAGGCACAACAAGCAGTCGCGCCATTGTGTTTTCTCAAGGAGGGGATATCATCGCCCTTGAGCAGAAAGAGCTGACTTTATTTTATCCGCATAAAGGCTGGGTCGAGCAGGATGCTAATGACATTTGGGACGATACGCTATGGGCTATGCGCCAAGCTGTTAAGGATGCCGCAGATAAAGGCTATGAAGTCGCCGTCGCGGGCATAACCAATCAGCGCGAAACGACGATTATTTGGGATCGTGAAACCGGGGCGCCGATATATAATGCTATTGTCTGGCAAGATCGCCGGACGGCGGCGCAATGTCAGGCCTTAAAAGATGCAGGGCATGAAGCGTCGATTACGCAGAAAACCGGTTTACTGCTCGACCCGTATTTTTCCGCCAGTAAAATTGCATGGATATTAGATAATGTGGAAGGCGCGCGGGCAAAGGCCGAGGCTGGCAAGCTTGCCTTTGGCACGGTGGAAAGTTTTTTAATTTGGCATTTAACCAAAGGGCAGGGCCATTATACGGATGCAACCAATGCTTCGCGGACGCTGTTGATGAATATTCGAACAGGGCAGTGGGACGAGGCATTGTTAGATTTATTTAACATTCCCAAATCAATGTTGCCTGAGATTTGTGACAATATTCATGATTTTGGCATGATCGCGGCAGAGTATTTGGGCGAAGCCCCGCCGATTGGCGGCGCGGCAGGTGATCAGCAGGCTGCGCTTATCGGGCAGGCCTGCTTTACTAAAGGCATGGTGAAGTCGACTTATGGCACGGGGTGCTTTGTGCTGATGAATATAGGCGCCGATTTTAAAGTCTCGCAAAATAAATTGCTGACGACCATTGCATATCAAATAGATGGGCAAAAGACTTATGCGCTTGAAGGCTCTATATTTATTGCAGGGGCGGCCGTGCAGTGGCTGCGGGACAATGTGAACTTCTTTGCTAAGGCGCATGAAAGCGAGGCCTTAGCGCTATCCGTTGAGGATAGTAACGGCGTGTATTTTGTACCGGCCTTTACGGGGCTAGGCGCGCCATATTGGGAGCCTGATGCCAAAGCCGCGATATTGGGCTTAAGCCGTGAAAGCAACAAAGCACATATCACGCGCGCGGCAATTGAAGCGCAGGCTTACCAAACGCAAGACCTTATGGCGGCGTTCTTAGCTGATAGCGGCGGGGAGATTGCAACGCTTCGCTGTGATGGTGGCCTCGTCAGTAATGGTTTCATGTGCCAATATTTGGCGGATATATTGGATAAACCTGTTGAATTGCCAAAAATTACTGAAACCACGGCGCTGGGTGCGGCGTATCTTGCAGGGTTATCTGCAGGCTTGTATACCGACCTTGATGATGTGAGCGGCAGATGGCAGAGAGACAAGCATTATAGCGCGTCAATGGATGCCCAAAAGCGCAACACGGCTTTAGACGGCTGGAAAAAGGCCGTTGCTCAGGTTCTTTTCACATAAATATAGAAAAAATTAACGTTTTGCCTATATACATGATAGGGAAGAATAATAATTATTGGGTATGAGGCAGCTATGAGCGACGAAAATGCAAAAAATAACTTTGAAAATGTCTATTTATTTTTGGGGTTAGATGATTTTGAAAGCGATAAAAAACGCATTGCGCAGGCCTTTGAGAACCTTGAAACAGTTTATGGAGTGAAGCTTGATAAGCTGATCACGAAAAATGCGCCGATTGAAGTGCCGCCGCATATTAAAGAAAATTTTTCCGATTGGGGCGAAGAAGAAACGCGCAGCTTTATTGCTGATCTCGCCAATAAGGCTTCTATTTACCGCCTTGTCTTGACGGACCCCAAAAAATTAGCCGTTTATGATGAACAATTACGCGCTCAGCCGTCACTTTTACAGGCGCAAGGCAATGCGAAGACGAAAAGCAATGATAAGGTGGTCGGCCGCCAATTTGCGCCTGATGGCGAAGAAAACGCGCTTTCTGCTTATTATAAGCATTTGGAAGAACAAATTATATCCGCGCAGAATTTTGAAATAAAAGATGAAGGCGACCCTAGAAAAATTCAACAGTTGTTAAACCGTTTCATGGTGACCTATCACAAATATAGCTGGGATTTAAAAAACAAACCGCAAGATGTCCACGCCGATTACGCCCCAAAAGGGCAAGAGATCAAAGACATCACGGCAGAGGCAAGTTCGCAAGATGCGCCTGGTGCTGTTGTAAAGGCGCAAGAGCAGGTGGTGGGTGAATATATAGAAGCTGAAGCCACGCCAGACACAGAGGGCCAACAAAAGCGCCTTGGTTATACTGTGGATGGCGAATCCTCCCGCGTAGATGAGGCAGAGGATGCATTTGATGATGAGGATGACATGCGCGCCAATACTCCCGAGGGGGTTGACGCGGATTTCCAGAATGATCAGGACGCAACGAAGAAAAGCTTTCAGAAAAGTGCACGCGAACAAGCTGTCTATCCCCCTGGAGGCCAGGAAAGTGCCCTTTTCGGTTTGCCCATGCTGTTGAATGCTGCGTATAGCGACTATGGTAATGTTGACCTTCATGTATTGTCTGGCATTGATGGAGTGCAACGTTCATGGTCTGGTAAAAATGGTTTTGATATTAAGGGCTGTTTAAAAGTCGGAAGCTACGCGGTTAACCATGCCGATAAAAAGCCTGATAATGTTGCGCTTTCGGGATCTTTAAAGCTGCGTTGTAATGGTGCATTTATTGATGGTCAGGTTGATGGACGCATCCGTAGCACAAAAACGGTCACTAGACTTGTGCAAGGTCAGGATGGCCGCCCAGTCAAAAGGCCTGTAGAGGAAAGTAGTTATAAGAAAGGTGCCATCGAAATTGATGCTGGTAACGAAGATGTCGTTATTAATGGTGATATGCTTGGTAAAGTTATCATTAAAACAACGGGGAATGTTCGTGTTGTGGGTAATGTGAGTGGCAAAGTCGAAATACATGCGGGCGGCAATATTGATGTGTTAGGCAGTGTTGATGGCCCATCACGTATTCTTGCCCATGGGCATGTGGCGATACGTGGGAAGAAATCATGGGCTGTTAAAACGTCCGTAGATTGCGCTGTTGGCGGTGATGCGTTATCGACAGATCAGCTTGATTCTATACGCGCACGCATGAGCACGCAAGAAAAGGCAGCTGCGCCAAGACAGACAGCGAATGCAACAGGCGCGCCTGCCGTTTAACAGTCATTTTTATTTTCATGGGTATATGTGGGAAAAGTGGTGCCCGGAGGTAGAATTGAACTACCGACACGAGGATTTTCAATCCTCTGCTCTACCACTGAGCTACCCGGGCAGATCGTATAAATGATCTGTAGTGCAGTTTTATATAAGAAGCTGTGCATCTTGTCTAGTGCTAAAATAAAAAAAAATTGCATATTATTTATATGTATGGTTATATAGGTCTTATGCATATATATTAAGTCTCTGGCCGTTAAGGCGTTTTGTTGGTCAGGGGTGCATAACAGGTTAAGCGGTTGAATTTAATGTAAAAATACACATAAGTTTGCAAGGTTAGCTTTTTTTGTCGTAAACTTGATATAGAAATTAACGCTACTTAAGAAAATCTTTATATAAAGAGTATAAAATAAATTAAGTAGAAACACTGAGAGGAAGAGTAGATATGTGGATGCAGAAAGCAATTGGATCGTTAGGCGGTTTATTTAAGTGGGGTACAGGACTTTTAGTTGGCGGTGGTGCTGCCGTAGTCGCTGATGAAACTTTATTAGACGGTCAGGTACGTAAAGGCGTTAAGGGATATGCCGATAAAGTGATCCGTGATGTTGTTGATGTAAACAACGAAACAGAGATTTACGGTGAACGTCAAAGAACAAACGCAGAGTTACAGACTTGGGGTAGTAAGTTCCTCAGTGGTATTGCTGGTTTTTTCAGATTAATCGGTCAGTTCATCCCAGGTGCGAACAAAGCGGCGGAATATTTTTCCGAAAAAGCGCATAGCATTAACCGTGAAGCAATGCAGTCAACACGTGACTTTAGTGATCAAATAGAAGCTGAAAAAGCAGAACTTGCTGGTGAAACACCGAGCTCAAACTTTGCAGCAAGTGCGCCAGATGCAAAAGCTGGTTTTACACAAGCTGTTCAAGCTGGTGCCTATATGCCAAAAGAATATAATGTGATGGATGGCGTACATAACGTAACACACGGTTTCCAAAGCTTGCTTGTAAATGCAGCGGCAGGCGCAACAAGTTTGTTTAGTGATGATAGCTATTCACAGCTGTCTACGAGTTGGAATAAAGCGGTTGAAGATACTGCAATCGGCATCAACAAGCCTAATATTGACAGCGCTGCAGGTCATGCATTACACACAGCAGCAGAGTGGGGCTTTGGTCTTGGCTTGGTTGCAAAACTTCCAAAAGCGATTGGTTGGGGTGGCTCAATTGTTGGAGGCATGTTAAATAAAGGTACATCAGCAGCTCCTGCAGTTCAAAGACTTGATCTTGCGATGTAAATAAAAAGAAATCTCTCAGTTTCCAAAAGCCCTAGGTTTGCGCCTAGGGCTTTTTTATGTACGGAGCTGTCTTGTGTGCACGTGCTGCTCAAGCAATAAGCCAGACAAGCAAAAGCGCCGATCCGGGGGCAATTGGATCGACGCTTATTTAGCTGGTATTTAATTTGCTGGTATTTTAAGAGGAGAACAACAACTTAAACTTAGTTATTTCTTATCAGATTTCCCAAAATTTATTATTCGTTATTTTCTCTATATAATTATATTCTCATATAAATGTGACAAAAATTATGGCAATGTTCGTCACATTCTTGTCACAATTCGTAATAACGGTCATATTTTTTTGGGGGGGGGGGCTTAACTGTTGATGACTAAATCAAGCTTATCAGCCAGTGGCGGCGTGCGGCGTGCGCGGGTCAGCTCCATCAGGCCAAGTTTGGTTAGGCCATGTACTTGCACCGTATAGGGGTCACTCAGCGCCAAATCTTTCACGAGCTTTGTAAACTTTTTTCGTTCATCATCATTTTTCATTTTCAAAAAGTCGATAATGATAATGCCGCTTAAATTACGTAGGCGGATTTGCCGCATGATTTCTTTTGCGGTAAATCTGTTAATGTCAAAGCGCGACCCATCGGCAGCGCCGCGATTAACGTCAATAGCGGTCAGGGCAGAGGTTTCCTCAATAATAATCGAGCTGCCGTTACCCAGCACGCAATAAGGGCGGTAGAGGTCTTCTATTGGCGTTAAAACACCGCGAAATTCAAACAGCCTGTCTGCGTCTGTATTGGTTTCTTTAATATCGCTATAAACAAGCTTGCTGACAAGGTCGGGGGCGAATTGCATACACCATGTCTGAGTAAGGTCGAAATAATCTTCGCCGCAAATTTCAATGCGCTCAATTGTGTTCATTGCTTGGTTGGCAAGCATGCGCATCATCGCGTCAGGGCCAGCTAAAATCGGGCGAGCGGCATTTTCTGTGGGCAGGCTTTCTAAGATGGCGCTCCATATTTTACGCAGCAGATTATATTCACGCACAACCATATCATTTTGCAGCATTGTAGAGGCTGCGCGCAGGATTGTGCCGTGCATATCTTCTTTCGCCATCATTTCTTCTAAATGGCTGCGGCGCTGTTTATCGGCTATGCGGCGTGAAATCTGGTTTTCTTTACGGTAGGGCGCATAAAGCGTAAAACGGCCATGTAAGGTAATATCCATTGTCAGGCGAACATGTTTGTCTTCGTAATCATCATAAGCGCCAATACGCGGCATGACGGCGCCGTCCTGCGCCTGGACGATGACCAAATCACCATTGCTGAGCCACTGGGAAAGCGATTTATCGGATTTTTTGCCTAAATGCCGTGCGTCTTTGGCGTTGAGAAAGCCTTGCAAATTATTGCCGAGGTCAATATAGGCAGCGTTTTCAGTTGCATCAATGCGGTCAATCCGCCCCATATAGATTGTGCCGTGGCGAATTTGTTCTAATTCGGGGTCAATTTCAACGGCTTCGAGTTTGTGTCCTTTATCTAAGGCCACAGCGCAGAGCGAATCATTAATGCTATCAATTAAAATTTCCATGCCGTTATTATAGGGGGGATTAGCTGTTATAGCCAAGCCCGTTTAGCATGTTTTGCGTCTCATATAAGGATAAGCCGACAATATTGGTGTATGAGCCTTGGATGGACTTAATATAGCTTGCGGCAAGCCCTTGTATAGCATAGCCGCCGGCTTTGCCGTCCCATTCGCCGCTGGTGATATAGCTTTCAATTTCTTGAGGTGTGAGGCGCTTAAATTTGACGCTGCTGCGCACAAGACGTGAAGATAATGTGCCATCGGGCGCGACGAGGGCAATGCCGCCAAGGACATCATGGCGGCGACCTGAGAGCGCTTTTAGGAAAGCAGCAGCTTGCTGCGCATTTTCTGGCTTGGCGAGATCTTTTTGCCCTAGGCTAACAACCGTATCGGCGGCGAGAATGAAATGATCTGGGTGGCTAAGGCGCTGTGCGTTATAGATGTGCTGCGCTTTTTCCACGGCAAGGCGTAGAGCCAAAGCGGCAGGTTTTTCACCAGATAGGCGGCTTTCATCAATATCAGCAGGGAAAATATGCGCGGGCGTAATGTGAATTTGCGCCAGTAATTCGCGGCGGCGCGGTGATGCAGAGGCAAGAATCAATTGAGATTTTGACATGATGGCTTGCCTTTGCGCGCTTAAACTTAAAAACTTAAGTGATGTTTACTTCTCGCGGAAGATGATGCGGCCTTTTGAAAGGTCGTAAGGTGTCATTTCAACAACAACAGTATCACCTTGAAGAACGCGGATACGATTTTTACGCATCTTGCCTGCAGTATGTGCAAGAACTTCGTGGTCATTTTCAAGTTTAACGCGAAACATTGCGTTTGGAAGAACTTCAGTTACAGTTCCTTTAAATTCAATTAGGTCTTCTTTAGCCATAGCACCATTTCTTATATAATTAATTATTCTGTAGGGTTGTTATATATGGATGGGCTATAAATAGGCAAGCGTAAATTACATGGATAGCGGGCTATCCATGCAAAATGTGCATATTATCAGTGTTTTGTTGTGCTATTTGCGGCGCTCTACGCTTGGCGTGCGACCATAAGCTTCTTAATCTCCGCAATGGATTTAGCAGGATTAAGGCCTTTGGGGCATGTCTTTGTGCAATTCATAATTGTGTGACAACGGAAAAGACGGAACGGATCTTCTAATTGGTCAAGGCGCTCACCCACCGCATCATCACGCGAATCAGATATCCAGCGATAGGCTTGCAATAAAATTGCAGGGCCTAAGAAACGGTCACCATTCCACCAATAACTTGGGCATGATGTTGAACAGCAGAAGCACAAAATACATGCCGCAGGGCCGTGTCCATCATCACCGTTAAGAATATCAGCATCCGCCGCGCTTTGTAGGCGCTCTTTTTCAGGGGCGGGTGTGTCGCTTTTTAGCCACGGTTCGATTGATTCGTATTGTGCGTAGACATGGTTTAAATCAGGGACAAGGTCTTTGACCACAGGCATATGTGGCAGCGGCGTAATTTTTACGTCACCTTTAACTTCATCAATTGGTTTTAAACACGCAAGGGTGTTTGTGCCATCAATATTCATCGCGCATGATCCGCAAATACCTTCGCGGCAAGAACGGCGAAATGTTAGCGTGCTATCGACTTCATCTTTAATTTTGATAAGAGCGTCTAAGACCATAGGGCCGCAGGCTTTGGTATCAAGTTCATATTCATCCATGCGCGGCGTTTCATCGCGGTCAGGGTCCCAGCGGTAAATTCTGAAATTCTTTACGTCTTTAGCATCATCTTTAGCCGCAAATTTGTGGCCTTTGCTGATTTTAGAATTTTTGGGCAGAGTAAACTGAGCCATGGAAAGATACCTTCTTGTCGCATTAATACGCTATGGTTAAATTTAGCTTCTTATAAAATAGCGCCCCAATTGCGGTTTGTGAAGCCTTTTAGTCAAATAATGCATCAATTGCATCTTGGTCGTTGGTTTTCTTGGCTTGTTCAACGCTTTCAATGACATGGTCTGGGCTGTTGGCGTTTGGTACATCAATGCCAATGCTGCTTAATGTCGAATTAATGCGGTCTTCAACCGTTTTCAAATTATCAATTGTGTTACGGATACGCTGGCCTGTTAAATCTTGGAATGTGCAAGCCATCAGTATTTCATTAACGTCTTCGCTTATAGATGCAGCGGTTGCGCGCGCGGCATCATTTTCTGCCAAATGCGGCGCTTCTAATTTTGTGGAAATACGGTCAGCGGCATCCAAAATGACATTAGCGGCTTTTTCAGTGATGTTGATGATTGCGTCAAGTTCGACCCCTGTATTGGCGGCGGTGTTCCCCTCGCCATGAAATGATATAGCGCCCAGTATGTCGAGAACTTCGCCAAAGCGGGTGCTCATGCCTTCCTCTGCCATGTCCATTAGCTGTGATGTCGCATTTACTTCCATTGATATTTCATCAAAGCGGCGCTTTGTGAAGGTTTCAAAAGTCTCGAAACGATCGGATAATTGTTTTATTGCGGTGATAAGCTCTTGATCTGCCATGTCTTTCATATCTTCAATGTCTTTATATAATGATGCGTGTAAATGTAAATTCTTTAAAGTAATGCACCATTATACGACGCAAAACCTTAATATTTACTTATTAAGATTGGCCTAATATGCGGGTGTGCATAAGCGGTGTTTTTACGCATGGAAAAGAAGATTCTTTGCTTATTATTTAACAATGCAGCTATTGGCGTGGCGCTGATTAATGGTCGCACAGGCTTGTTTGGCGCTTTGCTTGCTCGCAGGGCCGCCTTGGACGCGATAAAAACTGCCGCGCCCTGCGATCTCAATATGCTCAATACGTAAAGAAAAACCTTGTAAGGCGCTGGCAAATTCTTTCTTTCGCGTCGCCCAATGTGATCGCGCCGCTGATTCTGTGCGCAAGCTGCCTATCTGAATGAAGTTATCACCCGTTTGAAAGGCTGCTGAGTTTGTGCTTGCAGGCTGCGCTGCTTTTGCTGCGGCGGGGTTCTTTTTCTGAATAGGATCAATTTTTAAACCTTGTACCTCAGCGAGCAAGCTTGTCAGCGGCTTATTCTGCGCTGTGCTTTGCTGCTGTGGTTCTGCATTTTTTTGCGCAGGGCGGGCTGTTGGGGTTTGTACGTTTACAACGCTTTTTGGTGCTGCGTTTTTTGGCGCGGCAGACAGGCTTGGTTCATCGAGGTTTTTTGTTGATTCTTCTGCTGCTTCTGTTGTGGCTTCGGCGGGCATGTTGCCTGCGATGCGGCTGTTGACGCTTTCATCATCTTTTAATTCTTTGATGGCGTGTTCTTGCGCAAGCTTGGCTTGTTTGGCTTTAATGCCCGCAAATAATTCGTCACGATTAATGCTGCTTTGGTCGCGGTGTTCTGCCAGTAAGTTTTCAACGCGGCTTTTGTCGCCATTCTGGCGCATAGTATCGTAAATTGTGCTGTCTTTATGCGCAATATTCATGCCGCCGCGATTTTCTGGGCGTTCTTTTATCGGGGAGCTATCGGCGCGGATAATCGGCACTGTGCCGCTATCGTTATGGGTGCTGTACCACATCAGGCCGCCGGCGATAATCACCGCACAAATAAGTAATATTGCATTAAGTTTCATGGTTCTATCTTCAATCTTTATTCTGTGCGCTTATAGGCGTTTATAGACATTAAATATGGCTTCGTGTTCGGCGGCGGCGCTGCGGTCGGTCATGCAGGCAATATGGTCGGCAATAATGCGCGCTTTGCGAAAGTTGTTATCATCATTTTCGAGCGCTTTAATCTCGTCTTGTACTTCAGTTGGCAGCAGCAAATTATCCGCCATAAAGACGCTGAAGAGATCACCAATGATTTTCTCTGCTTTCACCCATATGCGCTGTACAGTGTAATGGCGGTACATATTTTCCATTAAAAATGCGCGCAGGATTTTAAGCTCAGCGAACATGCCATCGGAAAAACGGACAATCGCGGCGCTGTGGGCGCGGACATCATCAACATGCTGGGGCTTTAAGTCGGCAAGGTTTTTTAGGCTTTCTGCCAAAACATCGTCAACCATCACGCCCATCATATCGCGGATAGATTCGGAGATTAAAATTTTCTCAGGCAAATCATCATATTTGGCGCGGACGCATTCGACGCGTTCTCGGAATAATGGGACGGCGCGGCAAATATCATCAAGCGAGAATATTTCCGACTTCAGCCCGTCTTCAACATCGTGGTTATTATAGGCAATATCATCGGCGAGGGCGGCGACCTGTGCTTCAACGGAAGCAAAGCCTTCAATTTCTAATTCTGCTTGCTGCTGTAATTCGCGTAGGCTGGTAGGCAGTGGCACCGTTTGTCTGCGTGCATTTGCGCCAATTAACGGCCCATTATGTTTGACCACACCTTCTAACGTTTCCCATGTTAAATTGAGGCCACGCCAAGAGGGGTATTTATCTTCTAATGTGGTTAGGACGCGCAAGGATTGATCATTATGTTCAAAGCCGCCTAAATCCTTCATGCATTTTTTGAGGGTTTCTTCGCCGGCATGGGCAAAGGGTGTGTGCCCCAAATCATGGGCGAGGGCGATGGCCTCTGCTAGATCCTCATTGACCAGCAGGGCGCGCGATAAAGTGCGGGCAATCTGCGCAACTTCAATGGTATGGGATAATCTGGTACGGTAATCTTCACCTTCGTAATAGACAAAGACCTGCGTTTTGTCTTTGAGGCGACGAAAGGCGCTGCAGTGTATTACGCGGTCACGGTCACGCTGAAAACAAGTGCGGTGGCGGCTCTCTGCTTCGTCATGTATACGCCCACGGCTTTGGTCGGGGCGGCAGGCATAATGTGCTAACGGCACGGCGCAGTAATTATAAGCCATATTGCTTTCGGCGGCATTTGTTGTCATTTCACAAGCTCGTTTCGCAGATTTTAATTTATAAATTTAACCAAAACTAACAGAATGATGCGCGCGCGCCAAGACGTAGAGCTTGATTATTTTAAGTATTCCTCCATATAATATAGATATATGTTTTTTGATT
>MDTB01141912.1_pt1 | contig 15030 bp, 19 predicted proteins | sample 811161 | NCBI WGS metagenome assembly MDTB01 (sample SAMN05326650, study PRJNA326480) | marine metagenome | isolation source: seawater | place: Mediterranean Sea | collected 2009
AATATATAATATTATGAATTTGAATTATTTTTTTTTAAAAATTTATATTAATATATATATATAAGAAATATGGCAAATGTAATACAAAATTATAAACCTCCAAAAGTAACGGAAAGTGATATGCCTCGTATTGCGGCAGTTTGTTGTGGTTTTATTTGTGCAATAGTTTTCCCTATATTTTTAGCACAAGTTTCACCAAGTAAAGCTAATTCAAAAATACCAATGTATGTGACATATATATAAAATATTATTTGTAAAATAATTATTATTAATATTAATTAATAATAATTAATTAATATAATTACATTATAATAAATTAAATTTTATTTTTGTTCAATATCATTATTATTATTATTTTCATATTTAATTTTATAATTATCTAAAACAATTGTTTTATTAAAGTATTTTTTAATAGTATCTTTGTAATAATTTGATAATATTGATAAATAATAACACCAAATTATTATTTTAAATTTATTTATAGTTAAATGTTCTTTATGTAATGATATTATATTTTCATAACCATTATCATAAGTATTATTATAAAAATTAACGTACATATTATCATTATTAATATCTTCTAATTCATAATTCAAATCTTTTTTAATAAAAATACATTTTCTTCCTATAAATATCCATAGGAAATCTCTTAAAAGAAGAAAAGATGTTTTTAAAATTTGCATAAAAATACAAGATAATAATAGAAAAGAAAAATGATTAAAATTATAAAATATATTTAATATATATAATATTTTTTTATTTTTAAAATATAAATTATTATCTACTGTTTTCTTATTAGAGTTATTTTTTAATAAAGATGGATCATATTTAATTAATGGTTGTCCTGTTATTGTATAACCATTATATTTTATTCTAAATTTTTTCATACGATGTTTTATCCAAAAATTACGCCACATCATATACCAATGTCTGTCTATCCAATCATCTGGATTTTCCACAATTACCGTATTTTTGTTTTGTGTAATATTTTTTTTTATTCTAAATACCTTATGTATTCTTCCATCTCTAAATACAGAATGATAATTAAATAATTTACCGTTTAACATTTTATATGCATAATATTCTTGTGGCTTTTCTGCACTCAGAAGAACAAATAAATTCATTTGATGTTCAAACATATCCATCATATCTAAAAATCGTCCAAAAGTATCAGTATAAGCATTTGATGACTTAAATTTATTTTTATCTGATTCTATGCTATTAATAATTCTATTGAATTCATTAAGAACCAGTATATTACAAACATCTTTTTGATTTTTACAAAAAATAAGATTATTAAAATCTAATCCTGCTTGAGTAATATCACAATCCATAATTAAATTAACTGTTTTAAATTTATTAGAATATGTTTTTTCAATATAATATTTAAGGCAATAGCCTAAATAAGTTTTTCCACACCCCCTTTGACCAGTAGTAAGTGCAGTACAAGTATTATTGTTATTAAAAAAATGCTTACACAACTCTTTACAAATAAATTTTTGAAACATATGTGGTTTTTTCAATATTTGATTAGTTTTTATAAGTGTTGGTATTCCATATTTTGTTGTCACTTTAGTTACACTAATTATACCCTTTGTATCCGATCGTAATTTTTCTACAAATCTTTCTACAAATTTTTTTGAATTATTTAAATAATATATTGTCCATTTTTGAGAAATATCTTCTTTTCTTTCTTCTTCTTTCATTTTACAACAAAAATGAATGTGTGCAGATGGTATGTATGATGTATAATCATTACAGATATCTAAGTTTTCATAGACATAATGGTTGTATCCGGGGGCCGGTTCCACAATACCTGAGCTATTTAAACGACCATGTTCTTTTTGATGTGCAAACATTGAATGTTGTTTATTATTCATTAACATATTTGTTACTGTAATTGTTTGTGCCTCGTCAATTTCTAAAGTATTATACATTAGTTCTGTTATAACAGTGTGATTTTTATTTTTTCCTTTTGCATCACCGAAAAGTTGGTTGGCTCCTTGTTGTATACCCATACCAGTTAATACAGAGGAAATCATACTCATTGTAGCAATTATATAAATATATTTAATTTATTATATATAATTTTGTAAAGTCTAAAGTGATATATAGTAAAAAATGTACTTATTTTTAAAAGTTTTTGATAAGATAAATTAATTTCAATTTTTTTTATAATAATTCAATAGTTGAATCATTATATGTCATATTTATAAAAAAGTCTATTCTACCTTTTCTAAAAAATGATAAATAATTTTTATTTTCTTGCAATTGTTTTTTTGATTTTTCAGTTGTAAATATAGTAATAACATTATTTGTATCTGCGATATCATCCATCATATTATGAAATGAAGATATATCTTTTGTATGATAACCCCTTGTATCATATGTTTTTGTTTTATTTTTAATAACATCCATATAAATTTTATCAATTTCATTTATAACTAATATAATAGGAGAACCTATATTAGCATACCTTAATGCTATTTTTTTTATATTAACTCCTATTGAAGAAGGATTAAAATCATCATATAATCTAGATTTAACAAATAATGTTTTATCAATATGATTTTTTATTAATTTACCTAAATATGTTTTACCAGTACCTCTTTGACCATATACAATTACTTTTGTATTAAGATTAACTTCATAATGATTATAAATACTGTATAATGCATTTACTTGATTTTGTTGTGGAATAGGATTAAATTTTTTTTGTATAATCATTGTGTCCATTAACATAGAAGATGTATCTATACTAATAGTATTTATTTGATTTTCTTGTTTCTTAAAGATTAGCGATAAAAAATCGTGTACTAATTGATTTTGTACACTGGAATAATAGTAATTAATATAGTATTTACTTATTTTATTTTTTTTATCAATTTGATATTTTATAATATTAATACAAGAGAAGTAACGGTATAATACACTGTCAGTACAATAGTAATGGCTGTGATCTATGGGTTTAACTATATCTTTCTCCATAAATTCAACACCTCTAATTAAAAATTTTTTACTATTATTAATTATTATTTTATCAATAGTATTAGTATGTTCTTCTGATATTTTTATAATTTTACAAAAATAAAAACATGGTTGAGGTTCTTTTTGTTGATTATTTATATAATACGAAAATATTATAAATAATAATTGAATAACTATAGTTATGAATATTGGTGATCCTTTATACATTGTAATTTAAATAATGTATTTTATATTATAAGTATTAAAGTTTTTACAAATATGTTATACATATAATAAAATAAATAAATTTCAATTTTTTTGTGATAAATTTGTATATTAAATATATAAAATAATAATAATGAAAATATTATTGTTATTAATAATATTATATTTGGAATTATCATTTGGTGAAGTTTTTATACATAAAGAGATATATCATAACAAACCAGATAGTTTTATTCGTAGATATAGAATATATGATGATGAACATATAAAGCATCATTTTGATGTATTAAATGATATGAGTTTAAAAGATGGATATCATGAAGACAGCTTGTTTTTTACTTGGTTTGATTTAAGTTATATTACATTATTAATATTTCTAGTCTGGTATCCTACTATTAATTTATTTTATGAATTTGAATGGTATTATGTACTAATTTCATCAATATTAATTTCGTTGTTTTATAAAGTAATGTGGGATAAGTTACATTATTCTTTTCATAAAATAAATGATATAAGTGTATATAAAAGTAATCCCATTTATAATTGGTTGTATAATAATCATATGATACATCATTTAACAAAAGGAAATCATAAAGGCAATTATAATATAATATTACCTGGTGCAGATCATATTTTGGGATTATATAGAAGTAAAATTATATAATTATTTATTAGACCTTTAAATGTTCAAAGTGTAAAAAATTGAAAAAATTTTATATTAATATAACGTTTATATTTAGGGTATAAAACGTATTATTTACAAGAACATATATTCTTAACAAACAATTAAAAGAAACTTAAAATGAAAACATTAACAATATTATTAACATTCATTATATTGTTAACAACAACAAATACAGTACAATCTATGTCTTGTGCTGCGGGAAGACCAGCATGTATTGAATCTTGCAGAGTACAAAACTGTGCAACAGGTTATTGTCTACCTGAAGATGGAAGCGTCCATTGGTATGAAAGAACTTGTACATGCTCAAGATGCAGCAATGGACCATCTCAAATAAAAGATCCACTTATGAAATAAGAATAAAAAAATTTATATGTATATAATTTTTTTATTATAAATTTGAAAATTTATAATCATAATCATTATAATTATGATTATTTTTTTAATAAATATATACCAATGTATATATATTTTTATTTTATTAATATATATGAAATATATATTAATGAAATTTAGTTTATTGAAAAGGACATTCACAACAAATAATAAATCATTATCATTAGTTTTTGGTGAAACATTAAAAGATTTAACTAATGATAATGATAAATCATTTGAAGGTGAAAAAAAATTAACTAATAAAGAAAATACGGATAATATTTTTTTAAATAATAAAAATAATAAAAATAATAAATTAAAGATATATGGTCCTGAATCAAACACATTACATGCTTGTGAAGATGATGTATAGAATAATTAAAATTTTTTTTATTTAATTTTATAAATAATGTATATAATTATAAATAAAGTAATATAAGATATTAATAATTCAATAGTTGAATTTATAAAATCACCATAATTAATAAAGATAGCGTTATCTTCTCTTGCTTCATTTACATTGTTATATATAGTTTTTGTTTTACCATTTTTTAATACTGTAAACATTTTTTTTTCATCTAATTTAAATATATTAATATTTAAAATTGGTGTAATAATATTTTTGGATAAACTACTAATAAATGATTTCATATTTGTTGCTAAATAAAATCCGATACTTGCATTAATTATATTTTCGTTTGTAATGAAATTTGCAAAATTATGAATTACTGAACTACTTTTTGAAAAATATTGCATATATATATATATATATATATAAAGAAATTTATTATAATTATATTTTTTTAAAATATTTTAAAAAAATATAATTTTTCTATTTCTTAATATAGTAATATCATTTTCACATTGTAATAATAAATTTGATGATATATTATCATTATTTTGTGATTTATTTATTTCATACATTAATATATAATATATTATTATAAATTAAATATGTTAATAAATATTATCAAAATATTTATATTATTATTATTAATACATTATTTTTTCAATAAAAATATAAAAAAAGAATTTTTTGTAAAAAATTCTAATAAAACAAATAAAGATGATTTATTGAAAAAACTTATAAAAAATAGAGAAGAAATAGAAAAATTATATAAAAAAAATACACCAAACACAAATATAAATTTTGATATAAAGAGTGATATAAATAATTTAGATTTGGAAGATTATTATAAACTAAAATCAACAAGATCAGGTAGGAAATTATTATTTGATGATATTACAAATTATTGTTATTATGATAGATTAGGTAATTATAAATGTGATAATTTAAATAAAACTAAAGAAAAAAATATAAATAAAAAGAAGTTATTAGGTTTAGATTTACGTAAAAATTTAAAAGAACTAGGATTAAATCAAATAGAATTAGATAATTTATATAGAATCAAATTTGAGGAATTAATATTAAAAAAAATGAATGGAGAAAATGATAAAAATAATATTTTTTTAAAAAAAAATACTAAAATAGATTTCAGTAAAAATGATAGTAACTGTTATTATAATACTTTAGGTAATTTAATGTGTATAAATAAAATTAATGAAAATGAACAGATAGATAATAAAAGTGATGAAAATAGTAAAGAAGAAAAGACAGGTAAGGATAATACTATAGAAATACAAGAAAATAATGAAAAAAAAGGAAAAATAAAAAAAGTTAAATTATTTTTTAAAAAAAATGAGAAAGTTTATTATAAAATAGAGGATGGTGATATGGATAATTTTACGAAAGATAATACTTTATGTATAATAACTAGTGGATATAATAAACACAATCCAGAGAATATAATTATAAATGTACATCCAGAGGATAATAAAATATTTTTACCGTTAATAGATGAAAATAAATATGAAAATAAAACAGAAAGTTATTTTGTTTATAATGAAGAGAATATATTTGATAGAAAAATAATTTATTATTTTACATTCTATGATAATGGATATGTAATTTATAAAAAAAAAATATTATATGAAAATATGTTTTTTGATATTGATACTAAAATAGCCAGATATTATGAAGTTACTGATTTTATAGGTACAGATAAAAAAGAAAATACTCGGTATATGAATAAATGGAATAGTGATTTTGGAAGTTTTAATAATACAATTAAAAGTAAATAAATTATTAAACAGAATCTACCCTAGTTCTATTATAATCTGTTTCTCTTATAAAATATTTATTCATTTTATATTTTAATATACAAAGTAAACCTGATGTAGTAAATATAAAACAATGCCATAATGAGTGGAATAGTTTATAATAATTATAATATGTTAGAGCAGTATAGTAGGAAAAAATAGCTAAAGATGCTGTTGTAATTGAAATAAAACATAGAATACATTGTTTTTTAAAAGATTCTAATACAATTTTAAATTTATAAATAAAAAGAAACGATATTATAACATAAATCCAATAATTAAAAATAGGATCAACTAACATATAACAACATATTACAACTCCTTTAAAAATATAAGCCAATAAATATAATTCAGATGATCTAAATCTTAAAGTATATAATGCTGTAACAATAATCAGTGTAGCTGCTGAAAAATGATCTAAAAAAGCCCATTGACTATAAGATGATACATTTAATTTTATACTATCATAATCATATGTATGATAAAATGTAGAAAAAAGTGTTGCAAATATAAGGTTAAAAAATAAAAAAAGAGCCTCTTGTTCAAAATTATATTTATAAATATAAAAACAAACTGATATTGGAAATAATGAAAATATATGAGTAATTACTGTAGCATATGGTATCATATATAATGTAATAAATTAATTATTTTTTAAATATAATATCATATATTCAAATTTTTTAATAATATATATATATATATATAAATGAATGAATGTACAAAGTAAAGTATTTAAAATAAAACATATCAAATTATTAATTTATTCATATATATTGGAGAAAAAGAGAAATAAAATAAATGAGGATAGACATAATTGTTTATGTTATGAAAGTATATGTGATATTATTATATTTCCTATTTATTATTTTTTAAGACTTATAATAAGATATAGATATATTTAATTATAATAAATAAAATAAAATTTAATATATGTATATATATATATATATATATTGAATACATGATGTATACTGCTCAGGGAATCTTAAAAAATAATCTAGAAGAATTTACTATAGAAGAATTTACTTCAGTATCTGATGTTACAACAACAGATAATAGAAATAAAAATATTGGTAAAGCAATGACTTCATCCAATAATCATGGTAAAGCTTTACCAGATAAACCATATTCAACAGGGGAAGTTGATGTTAGTAAGTGTAAGGAGTGGGCTGTTAATGACAAAGCACATTTTTATTGGGTCCATATGGACAAATGTTATTTGTATGATTCAGATACAACAAATGGTTATGGTAAATGTAATCCTAACATTTCAAGGGGGGATTCTTGTTATAAAATAAATTATCCTGACGCTTTAAGAGAGCCAGATAAAATTTCGAGGATAAAAGTAGGTGTAACTGGTGGAGGTGATGATATTAAGATTAAATTTAATAGTAGTAGTAATGATTGTTATAATAAAGTAAATAATGAATATTTACCAAAAATGCCTACAAATAAATACGGAGGTAATTCTTGTGGTTCAGCATGGAAAGATCCTACTGATAATTCTAAGAATTTTTATTTTGACGACGGTGATCAATATAAAAAATATTTACAATGTAAATTAATAGAAGATAATAATGTAATGGCATGTAAAAAATGGCCAGGACGTAGTAGTGGTTCACCAGAAAATGCTACACAAGAATGTGTAAAATGGTATAATAATACTACAACAGTTGATTGTAATACCAGATATGATTATAGGACAACTAGTAATTGTTCTTCTACTTGTGGTGATGGTACATTAACTAAAAGTAATTTAAAATGTATGATTGGTGATTTAGAAGTTGATGATAAATATTGTGAGTGGAAAGGATTAACAAGACCAGCTGAGAGTGTAACAGAATCTTGTAATTTGAAACCTTGTCCTGTTGATTGTGTTGTAAGTGAATGGAGTGAATGGCCCAATTGTAGTGCTGATTGTGGTGGAGGAACTCAAACAAGGACTCGTTCTATTACAACACATGCTAATCATGAAGGACAAGCGTGTCCTACAAATTTACAAGAAACAAGAGATTGTAATACTCAAATTTGTCCAGTAGATTGTGTAATGAATGATTGGAGTTCATGGAATAATTGTAGTGTTGAGTGTGGTGGTGGTATGAGATCAAGACAACGTACAATTAAAGTACATCCTAAAGGTACAGGTCAATCATGTCCAGCAAATCATTCAGAACAAGAGAATTGTAATGAGCATCCTTGTCCAGTAAATTGTGAAATGAATGATTGGAGTGAATATTCCCAATGTAGTAATGAAAAACAATGTGGAGAAGGTACGCATACTAAAACTAGATCTATAAAAACAAATGCGGCTCATGGGGGTACACCATGTCCTACTAATTTAAGTGAAACAAAAAAATGTGATATGAAACCATGCCCAATAGATTGTGTTGTTAGCGATTGGAGTTCATGGAATAATTGTCCAAAATGTAAAAAAGAAGGAGAAGACCCTGAACAACATAGAACTCGTTCAATAATTACGCAATCTAATTATGAAGGAAAAGAGTGTCCTACAAATCTAAATGAAAGTAGAAAATGCTCAATAGATCCATGTCCAAAATGGGTTTGTATGGTAGGTGATAAAGAAGCTCCTGGTAAATGTGGAGATCATCCTAATACAGTTAATGTTCCTATAACTGAGACAAAAGAAGAAGAGAAAGAGGAAAAAAAGGTAAATGATATAGATAGTAAAATAAATAATAAAGTAAATGAACTTGTTGCATCAAATGAAAATAATGATAGTTTTGATGTATCAAAATTAGTTAATGAAAAAAATTTGTTAACATCTGATCTTAGTGAGCTTTTGGGTAGCATAGCTGATAGTGATTCTTTAACTCTAGATTTATTATCTTAATCTATATTCATATTGTCAAGAGTATAAAATTTATTATTTAATAATAATAAATTTTATTATATTAATTTATATTCATATTGTTAAGAGTATAAAATTTATTATTATTAAATTATTTAGGAAATAAATAGCTACGACATCTAGCTATTATATTATGAGTCAACCATGAAAATTTAGTTTTAAAATCATTTTTTTTTAACCATGTTAATTGAACATATCTATTACCTTTAGGTATTGGTAATACTTCATGTACATTAGTATAATCGGATTCAAATACTAACAAATCACCCTTATTAAAATCTACTATTTGATCCGGATTATGAAACTTAAAATCACCACCTTTAAAATTTTTTTTATTAGTAAGAAGTATACCTGAAGTCCACGTTCTATGAGGTGTATGATTTGGTACCCATTTTCCATCTATTTCTTTAGAATTATCTGAGTGAGCATAAACACCTTGTTTACCTGTACGTACAGTAAGATTCAAGTCAATAGTATCATTAGATTTACTTACATAATTAATCGCATCAACAATTTTATTTTCGATATCTTTGAATCTTTTTTTTTCTTTTTCTTTGTTATCTGGTATATCATAATCTACAAGTTCAATATTTTGTGTTCGATTTGGATCACCATAATTATCATTCATTTTAATTAAAAAATCAATATCTTTATTATTTAGAAATTTTTTAACAATGTATCTTTCTCTATTTTTAGATATTTTTTTAATAATTAAATTATCATAATTATTTTTTATAATTCTATTTTTTTTTTTTTCTTAAAAAAAAAATAATAAAACATATTAATATTATAGAAATTACAATGATGTACTGTTTATTCATTATAATTATAAATTATATAATAATTTATTAATAAAAATATTATTAATAATTAATAAATGAAGTATATAATTATTAAAATATTAATTTTTTTTTGTTTTATATATTTAATAATGGATTTATATTTAAAAAAATATTTAAAATATAAAGAAAAATACTTAAATTTAAAATATGGTGGTATTGGAGTAATTAATAATATATTAATAATACCTCATGCAGGGAAAAAATATTCAGGCGATGCACGTACGAAAGCATTTGAAAATATAAATAAAAATATAAATCAAGTGTTTTATATTGCAGCACTTCATAATATGGATTTAGCAAATAAATTATTTGAAAACAAAATATTTGTAGATAATGATAATTTAGGTATATTTAATGATAGTATTTTTATTAAAAATAAAAATAATTTATCAAATAAACAAAAAGAAATAATAGAAGAGGAACATTCATTTGTATGGGTTAAGGATGAAATAAACAATTATTTTAATAATCCAAATATTACAATAATATATCCAAATGAAATATGTTCTTTAGAAATGATTGTAATTTCATTACAATCACAAATAAATAATATAAATAGTTTAATTATAGGAACTAGTGATTTTATTCATTATGGTAAAAGATTTGGATTAACAAATTGGGATAATCCACAACAAGAGAAAATAATTAAAGAAGGAGAGTTTATATTTAATATATGTCAAAAAGATTTGTCAAAAGTTATAAATCAGTATACTGATAATAAATATTTATGTTGTGGTTTTATATCTATTAAAACAATATTATTAATAGCAAAAGAAACTGATAGAGAAGGAGATGTTGTAGATTATTATGATTCTAATCAATCAGAATTTAGAGATATTAGAAGATATAGTCTAAATGATGAAGTAGATAATTTTGTTTCTTATGCAAGTATAATCTTTTCAAATAAAAATAAAATTACATTATCGGACAATGATATACGTTTAGGTTTTGGAGCAGTAAGGAGTATAATAAATTATAGTATAGATAAAAATGTATTTAATAATGTAAACCCTAATAATTTCATACCTTTATTTACAAGATGGTGGGATTTAAAAAATGGTATATTTGTTGGTACTACTTTTAAAGACGATACAAATTCATCACGGGGTAATTATCAAAAAGTAGGAAATTCTGCAGCAATTAATTTATTTAATGCATCAAAATATTGTTATAATGATTCTATTGAAAGATGGGGTAAACCAATAACAAAAGATTGTTTATTAAATAAATATAAAATAGAAATATTAGATGATGAAAAATCATGGGAAAAAATTAAATCAATAAATTTAAATTCAAATCATTATAAGTTAGGATTATATCTAACAGTTAATTTTAATAATACAAAATATTCTGCAACTTATTTACCAGGTGTATGGGAAGAACATTTTACTAATGATCCAAATAAAGTATTAGAAAAATTAACATTAAAAGCAACAAGTGATGAGAGACATGATTGGTATAATGATAAAGATTCAACAGTAAAATTATATAGTTCAACGAAATATTTTTCTAATAATATATTTAATGATATATAATTATTTTATTAATATAAATTAATAAAATAATGGATGAAAAAAATGAAAGAATAGGTATGATTATGAAAATTGAAAAACAGAATAAATTATTTAATCAAAATAAAAAAATATTATGGATAGAATTAGATAAAGGATATATATTAGAAGATGAGAATATTAATTTTGAAATAACACATAATACTAATTCCGGAAAAATAGAAAGAAATTTTGATGCTATAATTGGAATGATAGTTGATAAATCTATTAATATAAATGATATATCATTTAATAAATATAAACCGAATAATAGTAATAAATATAGAATAGGTAATAGATTATATCATATGAAGTATGGTAGAAATATAGGAATTTATGATATCTATTTATAAAAATTGAAATAATATTTATTTACCTATTTTAAAATTATATTAAATAAATAAAATTTATGGCGTCACATATAAGATTACAAAGAAATACTGCTAAAGATATATTTGAAGTTATTAAAAAAGTTATTTTAAAAAATAAAAATAGACATGGTGAAACATTCTATAATTTATTACAACTAATAAAAAAAGAAAATCCATATAAAAATTATTGCTCTCGTGATTTGTCCAAAGGAGTATATTATGGAGAAAAAAATAATTTATTACAAAGAAAATTTAAAAAATATAAATTAATAAATACAAACATTTTAAAAAGATATTCCTCACCTAGACCGGTTGAGAAAACATATCATAATAATTATTTAGATACAATAATTCATTATTTAAAAACAAGTAAAAATTTATGTGGATCTATAAATGATATTATTAATTATTTAAGAATTAAATTTAGAAATTTAGGTAATGCAGAAATAGGAAGAGCATTAGAATTAGGTATAAAAAAAAATTTAATTGTAGAGAAGAAAGATGGATATACTACATATTATCATCTTGAATGGGGAGTTAAATATTGTGGTTATAAAACTAAACCATGTGGGATTGTTATACAAGGCTCTGAGAGAATAATTTCATTATTATCAACGTTAGTAAATAAAGTTTTAATAAATCGTTATATTTATTATAGAAATAATACTTTAACTGAATTAAAAAGAAAATTAGATACCGTAAGATCAAATAAAGATATAAGGGATATAATACATAATTGGATTAATGCAAATAATAAAATTTTTTCAATAATAGAGCAGGGATTTACATTAAATATACCAGTTTCAACAAAACCATCAGAAATTTATAAATTAGTGAATGATAGAAAAGATTTATATAATGATTTAAAAATAAGATCAGAATCAGAGATTTATATTTTACAAGATAAAAATATAACAAATTTTGATTTTGATCCTTGTGAAGAAAATATAAGAATTTCTAGATTAGTTAATGAATTTTATACAAGATTTTATAATAATAAATATAATTATAAAAAAGACACACATTATTTATTAGGAATAACACCTCCAAATATAAAGTCTAGATTATTAACTAATTATGGAACATTTATAGATGTTGGATTTTTTTCTGGTAAAATGGATTATAATGAGACAGGTATTCAATCCGCTATTCGTGAACTAGAAGAGGAAAGTGGTATCAGATTAACAGAACAGTTTGTTAAAAATAATCAAATAGATGGATTGCAAAATATGTTTTTAATAAGATTAAAAGATATTAATAGAATAAGTGTAAAAGAGAATATTATACACATATCATAAATATATCATTAAATAAATTTTAATTATATATAATTAAAATTTATTTTAAAGTATAATACAATAATATTTATAATAAATAACTATAACCAGCTAAATAAAGTGATAACTCTATTTTTTTTTTCATTATTGATAAATTGATTTTCTTGATAAAAATGATTTTTTTTAAATAATTTTAAAGATATATTATTTTCTTCTACATGTGTATGTAAATATTTATATCCATTTTTACTAGTTGATTCTTTTAATTTTTTCAGTAATAGATTACCTAACCCTCTTTTTCTAAAATCAGGATGAACAGATAAATTATAAATAAAAGATCCCTTATGCATTGTAATACTATATCCATTAGTATTAATATTATTTTTTATTAGTGAATCATTATCCACATAACAAACAGAACCTACAACATTATTATTATATAAAATTAGTATTATAATTGTATCATTTAATAAATTCATATTTTGGTTAGGGAAACATAAGTCATATATATTATGAATATCATTTCTATATTTATCACTTAAATTATTATATAATGATTCAATATATTTAATATTATTATTAATTTTAATTTTATTATTTGTTATTATATTTTCACATTTAATATTTCCATCTAATGTCCACATACATTTATTCATTGTTATATTATATTAATAAAAAAATGATTTCATAATTTTTATATTTTATTTTATATGCCATATTAGTGGTATACGACAAATAGGGCAATTCATTTTATATTCCATCCAATTTAATATACAATCGCTGTGAAATACATGACCGCATGGTAAATATGATTCTTTATTATTTATTTTATTAATACAAATACTACAAGTATTATTATTGTTATAATTTTTTTCTGGCTTATTAAAAACTAATGGTACAATTTTATTTTTTTTTGACATAATAATATTATTTAAATAAATAACATATTTATTTATTTAAATGAGTAAAAATGAAAAAAATATTTATTGTATTAGACATGGTATAGCTTTTCACAATGTATTATTTAATAAAATGGGAGAAATAGCATATACTTTATATCAAGATACGCCATTGGTTCATGAAGGATATTTACAAGCAGATAATTTAAGTAAAACATGGGGTAAAATAAATGATATTGAATTAGTATTAGTATCACCATTAATTAGAACAATAGAAACTTGTAAAACTATTTTTGGATCTAGATTAACTACAGACATTATATCATTAGAATGTCTAAAAGAATTTCCACAAGGTGGAACAGAAATAGCTAATAAAAGAAAAAATAAACACTTACTTAAAAAAAATGCGAGATGTATTAATTTTTCTTTATTGGACAATGATATTATTTGGGAAGATAATAGAGAAGATATAGATAGTTTAAGAAATAGAATAAATGATCTTAAAAAATTTATTAATAATAGACATGAAAAAAATATAGCAATTGTATCACATACTTCTTTTTTGCAAGTATTAATGTATAATAATTTAAATAAAGAAAATGAGTTGGAACATTGTAAACCTTATTTATTAAAATTATAAATAAGCAAAAAATTGATAATATAATATATATGACTTTTACAAGTTATATAAATTATATAAATATTTAGAATTATATAAAATTATTTTAATTATTGATATAATGACTCATATTTCAAAAGATATTCAAATAATTATATTATCATTTATACCTCAAGAAATTAATTATTTAA
>MDTB01189575.1_pt1 | contig 15030 bp, 4 predicted proteins | sample 811161 | NCBI WGS metagenome assembly MDTB01 (sample SAMN05326650, study PRJNA326480) | marine metagenome | isolation source: seawater | place: Mediterranean Sea | collected 2009
CCATAGCCAGTATAGTTTGTTAGATCAACAGCCGCGTTTGAAGTATCTGTTAAATCAATAGTTCTTGAAAAAGTACACCCTCTATCTACATATAAATCTATATAAGTTGCCATATAGTTGTTATTTATATAAATAACAGTATGAGTTTATTTAAAACAAAAGGACTAGAATTAGATAAATTGCTATCAGATGTTCCAAATAAGAACACGGCACTTACGAATCTTTTAACCACCTTCAATACTGGAGTCAAATTCACGGCTGAAGATATAGCACCTATTAGTGGTATATCAGAGATAACATTTGACCAAGCCCGAGCATTTGGTCGTTTGGACGGTATTTTAAAAAGAGATACTGCTCGTGATGGCAATCCAGTTATCAAACCTCTTCAAACTCTTCAAAATAGATTTGATTTAGCAGATGCATTTATAGGTAATGGTTCTTATAGAGCAGGTAATGGTTTAACAGCACGTTATTACGGATTTGAGGATTTACCTGCGTCCTTACAGTCAGAATTAGACTCGTCACCATTTGATATTACTAACGTATTTAATACAGATGAGAGTCCAAGTAATACTTCTGTTGAAACATTAAACTCAACCACAGCAAAATTTACAGAAGTAACTTGGCATAGAGGCATATTTAATTTTGGAAATGATTCGTTTGTACCAGAAATAACAGATACGTCAGGCGCAGCCGTCGCAAGTTATTCTGGTTTTGTTAGATTTACTAACAACTATAATGCTATTGATTTAAGAAGAGATTCAACAAATGTTTATTTAAGAGTAATTGTACGAGACGCATTAACAAATGAAAGAATAATAGATGGTTCTTTTGACCCCAATACTTCTGGTGATAATAGGGTAGAATTTTCATCTAAGAAAGAAGGTATTAATATTGAAAATTATAGACCTTATAAAATAAATATAATCGCAATTATCACAAAAGATTTGGCTCAATCAACACCTGCCCAAAAACAATTTTCAATAGGATTTAGAGATACATTTAACACTGACCAAAATACTCAACTTGCGTATAAAACAAACTTTTATAGTGATGACCACACACCACATACAAATCTTGGTGTTGTAAAAACTTTTGAAGATAAGTTATTACCAGTGTATGGTAGTTTTTATAACATGAATGAAGATTATTTACCAACGATTAATACACAATACGAGGTGGGTGACCCAACTAATTCTACGAATTACAAAGACTTGATTACCACAAGTAGTCTTCAAATCTTTTATAAACCAAAGAAAAATATTTCCGAAGTTAGAACCTTTACTTCAGTAGTTACTAATGTTCCTCAAGGTGCAACATTTATAAATTGTAATACAACTAACGTAACTAATGCAAAGGTTGGGAATTATGTGCATGGTGTAACATCAGTTTCTGGTAATCCAGTATATGTAGTTGAATCCAGGTCTAAACGTTTATTCCTATCAGAACCAATTAACGCATTAGCCAGTGGTACTATAGCGGCTATTGACCATCGTGGATTAAAACAAGTAGCTACCTTGGTTGAAGAAGAAGCTGAATCACCACACAGATATATTCTTACAAAGAATTTTGCAAATGGGCCTGATGCTGAAGATGGTGACGTTATAATATTTGATGTACCCAATACAGAAGCAAAGTTTGGCTCTTCAAGTACAACTTGGGTTCAAGTAAAAGATACATCTCCGTTAGATTTTAAATTTATTGGTAATCAATCAAGAACATTAAATGATATCAGTCTAGCAATAAACGGTGCTGACCCATCTAGTCCACACTCTATAACTGTGTTTATCTATGCAAAATCTGGTATTGAAAATCTTGCATTAGATAATCTCTGTAATTTACCATCAAACAAAATAGCCAAGGCAATCACAACTCGTGAATTTGCAAGTGGCGTAACTGTTATTGATGTAGAAGCAGATTCTTTAATTGAATATGGAGGTAATTTATTAAATCCGAGTGATATAATTGGCAAATTCATTGCGTTTGACCCGTCTAGTAGTGTTATACCTCAAGGCACAACCGTTCTCGGAGCAACTTCACACGATTCACCATCTGATAAAGTAAGAATAACACTAAGTAGTGCAACAACAGGTAAATTAATAAAAGGCGCAGGTTTAATATTATCTGGTGATGAAAACACTGCATTAGGCAAAGTTGTATGTTTTAGACCGACTGATACGTCTCCTCCTTTTGTTGCAATAGAAAATGGATTAAGAACCGCGCCTGAAGATAATAGAGCGATTCTTGAATTACAAACATCGGCGCATGATGATTCACCATCAAAATCTGTTGAATTAGAATTTTCTCAGCTTAAGATAATAGGTGATACACCGACTATTACCAGAGAAATTGTTTATGCCGATAATAATAATCGTCAAGCATTATACGATACTAAACTAAGATATCGTGTAGGAAGTGAGCAGGTAGATAGAGGAACGGGGGCTGTGACAGAAACAGTTGTCACTTACGAAATACCTCTTTCAACGGTATAATATTATTCTTCTATTCTTCTTGCAAGTACGAAGTAAGTTTCTTCAAACGTTGGTAACGCTTGCGCTGGTGTAGCACCATCTTTAAAATCATAAATTTCTGCAAAGCTTCCAAGTTCGGTACCACTGTTATCTGTCCAATTATCGACTGACCATGGATACGGTGCTTGAGCTAATGTTGCTGTTTTTTTCGCAATCACTGTTGGAGAACTAAAGCCTTCTATTAATTTCCACTCACTACCATCATGTCTAAAGAGTGTAGATGGAGAATCAGAATCAGACCACTCTACACTACCTCCTGTTTGTAATTGAAATATATCTCCACTAAATACTTTACTATTTACTGTGCCATTTAATTTAAATTCTCTTACATCTGCTTGGTCAAACTCTTCAACTACTACTTCTATTTTATCAGTGAAACCTTGGTTAGTCAAATTCTCTGTACCGCCAATTGTAATTTCATTAGCGTCTGAGTGCTTAGATGGGGAATTTTCATTTGCAATTTCTATTAATTCACTAGCATTTACTTCTAGTCTCAAATTATCTTCGAAAACCAAATTACCTATTTCCACGAAAGAAATATCTGCAAAGCTATTTCCTTGTAAATCATTATCAATTCTAATGATATCATTGGCAGTGTCAGTTGACCACACACCCTCGAAATTAGAAAATGCTCTACTTAATTGTGGAACGCCATTTGTACCTATGCCTTCAACAATAAATACACCAGGTTGACCATCATTATCATTGACTAAAGTACTACTTGTAGTAATTGAATTTGCGGGGTCTTGTAATCTAATTGTACCAAATGTTCTAAGACGATCATTTATAGTAGAACCCAATGCAGTATCAATGCCTCTTTCCAACTTGAACGCCGTATCTGATATTGCTTTTTCTGCAGCTTCAAGTACACCAGAATACGCTGTAACACCATTTTCATCAAATCCTATATAAGGCACACTTGTAGTACTTATGTCTGTTGAAGCATATTTAGCTTCGGGCTCAGCAATATTTTTAAAATTCTGTGATGTAACACCTTGTAATCTTTTAAATTCTATGACCTCATCAGTTGGGAAATGTGTTAATTCGTATACAGCACCAGTTTCTATTGATTTTAATTTAAAAGATTTATTTTCACCGGTAACATAACTTAAATCGGATACTATAAGAGGAAATAAATCTGGTCTAAATTTATTTCTTTGAGCATCAGTTAGAGTTGATTCGTCTTCACCACCTGTTGCAGCAGATTTTTTAACCTCTATTATTGGATTACTAGATAAAGAAGTATCTTTAAAAGATATCTCAGTAACAACATCTCCTGTTGTTAAAGATGGTGTACTGAATTTATTTATTATAGTGTGTGTTGTTGTGTTGATTCCTGCGCCACTATTTCCTTTCTGAACACTAATATTTGTTTCATTACTATATCCGTGATTTGCTATATTGGCCGCGGTGTTTGGAAATGTACCAGCAAAAGGTGGAGTATTTTTGTCTAAGTATAATAGAAAGTCAAGATTGAAATTAAATCTTCGTGCGTCAAGTATTGAAGTAACTTCATATTCGGTGGTGTCAAAAGGACTGGTTACAACCTCGCCATCGGTTCCAAATTCACCAATTTTAATTTTATCTCCTGGTTCTATTATTAAATTAAATGTATTAGTTAAAGCAGTACCGGTTGCGTTAAAACTAACAGGTGTTAGTGTTTTTACGAATATGCCATTTTTAATAAACGCACGAATAAACTCAGGTGAAATTGCTGAAATAAATGAACTAACTTCTTTTTCTAAATCATACTTTACAAAGAACTTGTAGTTTGGTGGAACGTGAGTATATGTATCTGTGGTTTGTAGATTACCTTTAAATACACTCAAATCAGTATCAACATCAAAGCCTTTAGTTATTTGACTGCTTAGTAAATTTTTAAGTGCAGATCTTCCATCAGTTGGTTCTGATAAATTCTTTAGTAATGTAAATCCTGGTTTTGAACTCATTTTGTTTTATATTGCTGATGAATCTCTTACGATGAAAACAATTGAACCGACTGAACCCGCGCCTCTAATATTATTACCATTCACTTCAACAAGTACTAATATTCCATTTGCTATTTGAGATGCGGTTTTACCGGCAAAAATTGAATTAGCACCAGATATTGGTATTTGTATAGTCTGAGATGTGGCAGTAGGACTCGCAATATCAATTGTAGTTTGTTTTTCGGGTGAGCCTTCAAATGTACCATCATCATCTAAATCGAAAACATAATTAAATGTTATTGGCGCAGTATCTGGTGAGTCTTCTGTGACTAATACGGCTCTTTGAATCCTTTCCCAATTAATTTTAACCTTTACATTATTTAAACTTGCAGCTCGATGGTATCTTACATCAAATCCACCCGTCTCTGTAATAATACCATCATCATTAGTAGATTCATTATATTCACCTTCGCCTGCATCACTATCAAGTGAGAAACTTAATGTAGGTGCATCTGGTAAAGCAGGATACTTTTGGAATGTTATTCCTAGAACGTTGAATTGAAATAGACCTGAACTTTTAGTCAATTTAAACATTATATCATTCAATTCTATAAAGTCTCTATCAATTTGACTAGTTGTTTGTATGTCAATTGCTTGACCATCATCAGGCGTAACAATTACTTTTAATTTCTTAATCGAAGCTAAGTATTGAGGATTCTGCACTGCAGTAGTCGCCAAGTTATCCAAACTTCTTATAAGTGGTACAATACTATTTTTATTAAATTTATTATTATTTAAGAATATTGCAATATTTGATGAGCCTTGTGGTTTTGTTGAAAACGTACCGCCAAATAAATTTGAACTAGAAAATGTATCAAATGTATTACCTTCTAAATTTAGTGTTCTTAAATTTGGTAAATTATTAAAATTAGGCACAATAGTCTTTGATGGGTTTAGACCTGTACTATGATTAAAAGTATTATTTAACGTTAATTCTTCTAATGCAGGGAACTTAGCACCTGGTATATTATCTTTTATTTCAGTAAATTTATTATTTGAAAGATTTATTGTTTTTAGACTTGAAAATACTGAACTATCTTCTCCAAAAGAATTATTTAAATCTAAAGCATGAGCTAAACTATTATCACTTGCATCAAATTTTTCAAGGGTGGCAGCACCGGCTGAATGTACTAAGAAATCTCCATTCGTCGCTGCACCACCAGTAAAGGAATTATTAGAAACTGTTATATCTTTAATATTTGTGGCATAAGGAAAATATGGTAATTTACCGGCTGTTACAAATTGAGACCTATATTTAAAATTTTCTAATTTAGTAATTTTATCATTATTAAATGTGCTAATATCAATCTCATTTCTAAAATCTTGTGCTGGTCTATTATGATAGGCTGAAGCTTCAAATGTGGGTCTATTAAAGACATAAGAAAAACTTTTAATTTCACAAACCGGGGTAGCCAAGTTTGTATCTACAGCTGCAGTAAATATGTCTGATGGTAATGCTTTCAAATCCAATACGACTGCAGTAGAATCACTTGTATCTCTAAAATTACTGAAGGTTGCAGTTGGCCATTTAGCGGCCCAAGGGAATAATGTGCCGCCATAATTTGTTTCATCACCCTCTCTTTTCAAATTCTCAACAGTTGAACTTTCTACAACAACATCACCTGGTGTTCCGACTGAACCCTGACTGTGTCGTAGTTCCCACTGATTAGTTGAATCATTATATAAGAAATAATATGCTTGGTCAACACGAGCCCATAATTTACGTACGTTATGTGGTGAATCATCACTGTATAATGGACTTCTTGGTGAATCAGAAGCTGCGGAATCTTCTTCTCCAACAGCAACATATTCACCACCACCTCCAGTATGAGCTAAAGTAAACGCATCAACATGAAGCGATCGTGTATTTAACATTAAGCTTCTTTCTGAATTTGAGGTACCAAAATTAAGGCTACTTAAATTAAAATTACCAACAAACGCAGGGAACGGACCAAACGGTGCACCGCTATGGATGTTGATGGATTCTAAATTATTACAAGCTTCAAACTTATACGTTTCTTTATTACGCATATCTGTAAAGAAAGTATATCGATTATCTAAAAGTCTATTGATGCCATTGAAGGTTCCATCATTGGATGTTGAATCTGCTCTAAAAATTTTTAAATTTGCAGCATTTCTCAAATTAGGTACTCCTAATTTAGTTGAGTTAATTTCTATGTTTCTTATTTGAGGAAAAGTATTCGCTGTATAATAAGAGCTTGTAGTTTTTGCAGAAAGTGGGTTTCCTTGTACATTAAAAAATTGTAACGCATTATTTGCACCACCAGGTTTTAATGTTTCTTCTGACAAATGTCTGAAATCATTATTAGTATAATTAATTGATTCAGTTGCCGCAACAATGGCTGGTGTATCACCGGATATCTTACAAAATCTTATATTAATACTAACAAGATTTGGAAATCTATTTTTAAATAAATCAATATCAGTATTACCTTCAGTAGCACCATCGAAATTTGGACTATCTGACGAATCAAACATTTTTAATCTATAATCGTCTAAACAGTCTCTAAGACTTAAATGTGTTACAGTGTTTGGTATTTTATTTATTAATGCGTCTATAGTTTCTATTTCTGAATCAAAATCACTATCTTGCATATCAAGCTTGATTAAAGCAGGCGCAAATTTTGTGAAATCAGGCATCTGCGTAAACGAATTTCCTCGTAGATTAACAACTGTCAGATTACGTAATTTTGCATTAGGTAATGCATCTATTCCAAGACCAACTATATCTAATGATAAAATATCATTTGATGGTACATAAACCTCTAGTGTCCTATCTCGAGCACCTTCAGTAGAAATAAAGTGTGGTAAAATCGCGCCATCGCGACTTTCGCCAAAAAAATTCTTACCGTCAGAAGAAACAAATTTACTATCATTTTGTACGTCTCCTTGATCATCTACTTCGGTTGATTCATTCTCTTCGTCAATATGTCGAATTACACCAAATGAAATACTAGCGCCTGAATTTATTTTAAATGCAGCGCCTGAACCACTATTATAACTAACTTGATTATCTGTATTTTTATCATTTATTCTTGAAAAAACGCCTCTAAATTGTAAAGGTAAATTTTTCATAGCATACATGAAATAATCTGTACCATTTATATTTACTTTTAATTTATGAGTAGCAATCTCAGAAGATTCATATAATCTTTTACGTACTGGCTTTACGCTTTTTATTGTACCTGTTACCAATTTCGCTGGATTACTGGTTAAATTCTTTGTAGACGTGATTTGCACATCGTCTCCATATAAGACTGCGTTAAGTGAACCACCTGCTTTGGAAAATTTTGACCAAGATGATACGCGAGAAGTAGATACACTTAATCGATTAAAATTATTATTTGCATCCAACTCATCAAGTGAAAAATAACTGATATATTTTGCACCAAGTTTTCCGTTGATTGCGATGTTTCCGCCAAGGAAGGCCTGGCCTGGTCTGAATATCTTTTTTTGAACCGCATCATATTGTGCAGTTTCAGAAAATATAGATGAAGTTTTTTCAAGGGCGTTTGATGACAACCTAGATAGTGTTTGGAATGCATCACCAATACCTTCTGGTTGCTCAGAGCCAATTAAGTTTAATGCTTGAAAATCTTCTGGTACTAAATCTAAATTCTTTAACGCTTCATCTGCGTTAATTGCTAATTCAGAAAAAGAATTTCTTGTTGATAGGCCAAATTTTAACTGTTCACGGAATCCGCTCATATTGATATTTATATTAAATCTCTGTAGTATTTACGGTTGCTTGCAGAGTTATTTCACCACTTTCATCTAATTGTCTTCCTACAATATATATTGCTTTAGAGCCTCTGACATCTGGCATCACCTTTGCTCTGTCTTCACCGAAAATACCTTCAAGATTATATCTATCAACATTTATACTGAGAGACGTATCACCTCCTGCAAAGAAAGTTGAAAGTAATTTACCTCTTTTACTTGTGGCAGTAATACGATTTCCATCTGCACGAATTGTTTTTAAATTACTACCATCAGTATAAGATGCATTGAATTTTGTATCAGATGGGTCAAATATTCTTCTTAATCTTTTATTTGATACTCTATCTACTTCAAGAGAACTTAATTTATCTATTGACTCAAATTTTTCTGTATTTGATTGAACTGCATTTCTAGCATCAGTCGCATCAAGTTCATTTGGAATATTCTGTATTGTGTCTTCGTGTGTCGGTCCTAAAGGATAGAATATACTAGCGCCATTGCTTAATGCCCATTGAGGTGATGTGACAACAATATCATTCGCCGTTTTTTGTTTTATACTGAGACTATTGATAACTGAACCATCTCTCATTTTTACAACAGGATATAATGGGTATGGATTAAATTTAAACACTTTACTTTCACTAGCTCTTATTACACCTTTACCATTTTCTGTGAATAAAATATTTACAAGAGTGAAATTTAATTTTGTTGAATCTTCGGTTTCTGAGATTTGACCGTCTAGATCATCGTCATTATCTTGAAATCGTATTGAACTAAAATTAGTATTTGAGCCAATAGGACTTATCTTAAATATATAACCTGATGCATCTGCGCCGGTTGAGTCTTGATATACAAAATGTTTAGCGTCTGTTAAGAATTTAATATTATTGCCAGAGCCATCGCTTTGTAAAGTACTATCAAGACCTACTTCACCATTTTTAAAAATAACATTTTTAGTAGGTGGCACATCAGTTGTCAAATCTATTACTTCTTCTGTGTCTTTTCGTATAAAATCATTAAATGAAGAATTTAAAATAATCAAATAATTTGCAGTAGTTTCAAAATCTAAATCTTCAATTGTTGAATTAGACCCATTGCCATAACGTGTAAGAATATCATGCGATTGTATTGGTGTATTAGCAATAGCTCCATTATCGAGAATCTCGGTAAGATATATTAAGCCACCAAAAGATTTTACGTCCGAAACTTCTAGTGTTACTTTAGAACATTTACCACCATTAGAAGGTTCACCACTAACTGGATTGTCATTAGGTATTTCTTTAATTCTATAATCTAGTTGGAATTTAGCAAGAGACACTGAATCGTATTCACCTCCATTCATTTTTTGAGCACCACTGGAACCACTATTTACAAATGAATAAGTCCAATCAGCAAATAGGTAATCGTCATCATTTAAAGAAGATGTATCACCAGCTCCAGCACCATAATCGAATCCAACAAATTCGCCACTAGCATCAATGTTTGGTTTTTTATCAGTAAAGCCTATTCTAAATTCAGCACCTTGTCTGCCCCAAGCACTAGATACTCTAGGTGTTATATTTAAGAATCTTAAATCATTTGTTGTGCCGTTGATTGGTACATTTGCAGTTGCAAGTGCATCCATCTTTGAAAGAAATGCGGGTCTTCCTATTAGATATGTGTATTCTCTATAACCATTAGCGTCTGACCCGTCAAAAAATATTCTATCTACCAAATCTACATTATTGTATGTAGTAAATGGAGATACCGCGGCTCCTGCCGATGCATTAATTTGTGTCTTTCTCACATTACCATCAGAGTCTGTTCCAGCAACGCTTATTTCATCAAGCTCTACAAATGTTCCTAATCCTTTAGAACCGGGTACAAAGAATTTTTCTTTTTCTCTTGGAATATAATTAACAGCGCCTGTTTCAGCATTGACTCTACGTTTTGTCACAGATTTAAGTCTTACTCTTTTTGATGTAAAATTCGAAAGTGTAAATGTATCATTATTTTCGTGACCGAATTTAGCAGCTTCTGTTGCTTTCACTAATTCGTAATCATCAAAAGTTGCTTTCATATCAACGTATAACAGATGGAAACCAGGGCATATAATTTTTGCGTCGTCATCTTCAAATGTAAAGAAATTATCAGGTGAATTATTCATAGAACCACTATCATTATAAAAATTATTCTTATGAGCGTTTTCTCTAGTAGATAATTCAATATATTGTTTACCATCTAAAGTTCCACCAGATTCATCAACGATATGAAAATCAAATGTTTTATCTAATTTACTCGGAGAATCATAATTACCTAATATAGTTCTTGAGCGAAGACCATTATCATACGTATAACCAAACTCAGGGCAAGCTTCACACTCTACCATTTGGAATGAAACAATGCCTTTATTGGAATCTTCGGTTGCTGCAACATTTAATAATTCGGGGTATGCAATTAATCTATTTTCTCTTTCGACACCTTGTCTATTTGCAAGTGTACTGCGTGGTCTTAAACCTATCAAAGGTATTCTATTATTGTTATCATTGGCAGCAGACCCACTAGTAGCTCCAAATATTTTCTCATTGGCTACGTAACTATATTGTTTCTTTGTGCCTTCATCACCACCGTCAATATAAACTGATGAACCATACTTATATACAAACTGTGGTGTCAACGCACGAGAACGATCGCCTATTTCCAATTCATAATACATTTTAAAATAAGCATCTTCAAGACATGGTAGTTCTAATTTATTTTCTATAACAATAGTATGAATTAACACCCAACGTGCTTCATCATTATCGATTGGAACATATGCATAGAATTTTGCACCAACCGCGCCATACCAGGAAAATTCTATTTTCCACATAGTAACTTGCTCTGGATTTACTTGATAACCACTTGGGCCTGTGCCATTGAGTGGGTCATTATTCCATTTATCTCTTGGTATCACCAGTTCATAAAAATCTTTTAATGCTTCGTCTGTAAATTTATCTACTTGGCCTGTTTTATATACTTGAGAATTTGGTAACTGACTATCAAATAGAATGTCATCACTTAAAGGAATAGTAGAGCGTCTTACAATACTTAGTTGAGTGCCTGCTTGTCTGAAAGCATAAGTGTCAGTTAGATTTGTGATACCCCATTCTACGTGTGTATCTGCACTCTGACGGTCTATCTTCGAACGAGCACCAAATGTAAAACCAGAAACTCGGCCAGGCTGATATCTGTATGTTTCTTTTGTTTGAAGTCTTACAGTATCTTTCTCTTCATTTGTTGGATAATCATAGCCAGGTTTTGAAAAGTCTATTAATGTTCCGAGTCTAACGTCATCTTCTACTAATTGAAATATTCCGTCAATACCATCAGAGAACTTTTTATTAAAACCAGAATTTGCTAGTAAATTACCACTGGATTCGATTGCAGTTTGTACATTAATATATCTTCTACCTTCAGTGGTATTAGGATTAGGAAACATTATTGAATATACTTTCTCTAATCCTATGTCAAATATTGAACTTTCAATTCTTATCCAATTCTCTGTCCATATATCAATTAATCTAAACGCTGCAGCTTCTGAAGTTGTATATTTTAAAACAAATTCAGATTTTACGTTAACGCCAAATTGACCAGAGATGTCTTCTTCAGTAAATACTTCTTCTTCCACTCTTACCAAAGATGGGTCTAAAAAACTATTTTTAAAATCAGAACCGAAACCTTCGTCATCATTATTAAAAATATTATAAAGATAATTACCTAAACGTATAAAATTAGCAAATAATTTGTACTGTCTTGGATTATACTTAAAACCATCATCTTCAAACGGCCCATAAGGATATGTGTAAGGTACAGGAAAACCACTTAATTCAAGAGCTTGCTCAAGAATATTTTCTCTCATTAACACATTGAAGTGCTTACTACCATCAAGGGTTGCGCGCTCTTCCCATTCAGGCCTGATATCTCTTCGATTGAAGTTTCTATAAACTTCCCAATTACTTTCGTCAAATCCAAGTGTAGATACGTCAGAGAATAAACTTAACTGAACTTCTGCTCTTGGTACACCCAAAAGAGATGTACTTACTTCTGAAGTATTTGGAAATTGTTCCTCAACAGTTAATTTATTTTCTATTTCTGCATTTGCTACAATAGACGTAGAATTTTTTGATAATACAGTATCTAAGAAAACAACAGAAGTGTCAGTTACTAATTGATTACCAGATGCATCAACTAACGGTTCGAATGTAAAATTATCGAAAAGAGGAGCTTCAGTTTGAATCGCTTGTGGTCTATCTCTATCGAATCCAATGATTGCGTCATTAGTGGTATTAAAGAACCTTTGAAAATACATGTCAATATTTTCATTAGCAACAGCAGCTGCAGTAGGTTTATTGAATTTAATTCTAACCTTTGCAGTTAAATCGGTTATTTCTGTTATCTTTGTACCGAGAGTAAAGACGTTATTATCTACGCCATATAGATAATCTCCTTTTCGAAGAACTTGAAATAAATCAATGTCACCAGTACCGCTTATCTCATTTGTGAGACGCCGCGGTAAATCCATTTGGGTTGACCCTGCGGCCAGGCCTGCTGCTCCGAAAGATGTCTTAAACTGATATGCCATGTTGTATTTATTGTTCTTCCCATGTTACACTTGCTGCTATTGTGCCTGCAGATTCAGCTCTATCCGCTTTTACTACTAGGTATAAGTTATCAGGTATATCAGTAAGAGGGAATGAGATATAATCTTTATTATAATCGAAATAAGGACTTAAATCAAAGTACTCACTTCCATCTCTTAGGAAGAAACTCGCAATTCTTGTACCAGTATTAGGTATCGGACGTCTTGTTGTCTTATTGATTACAACTGAACTTAATCTTTCAATTTCAGTATTTGTAACGTTTTCAACTGCAGTTGCAAGAGAGCCATCTGCATTATACTGTTTAGCGTATAAGAATGTAACATTATTAGTAAATGTAAGAGCAACATTAAAGGTATCAAGAGAAACAAAATCATATTCACGAGTTCCACCTTGTGTTGGCGTTACACGAGTGATGTGACCGAATAAAGTTCTTTCATTATTCTGAGCGTCCTTTGCTCTGAACCAACCGTATAGTTTTTCATCACCAATGGCTATACTACTATCAGCAAAGGCTGATGTTAAATTAGCATTTGAGCCTCCAAGAATCAATCTTGTTGGTAAACCAGAAGTCGCAAGACTTACGCTGGCACCATTGATTGTGAGTGCTCTTTCAGGCATTGGTGATTCGTCTTCTAGTGTGTGTACAATGTCATTTTGATAAATTGCATTTTTAATTAACTCCAGTCTTGTTGCATTTGAGCTTTGACCAGTCAAACCAACAGATAATTTAGTTGGATATACTTGAACTCTATTTCTTACTTTGAAACCTTGAGAACTTTCAATCTCTGTTTTTGAGGTTAATCCATAAAGAACTTGACCACTTGTAGTGAGGAACTCAACGTTTCCTGTTGATACAGAAGATGCGTTGAAAAATTCTTTATTTAAAATCAATGTTGTCTTAATGTGTGGACAGTCATCTAATTGTGAAAAATCTCTTTCAGCATAAACTACTTTCAAATCATTATCATTATTATTACCTGTCTTTACTTTTGCAAAGAGTACAATATCGTCTGCAACTTCATCATAGCCTGCAACGTGAGGTGAATTATCAGCAGTGCCGTGTTTACTTTCAATAGTTATCTTACCACGACCACCTTCATTGAATACACTCACAATATTAAACTGTTGAGCTGTCTTCGCTGTTCCTGTAGTGTATGATGAAGATTTTACATCTTCACTAGAATCAGAAGAGAAGTTAAATAGTCTAACTGTTCCTCGGTCACCACCATCAATATAATAAGATGAACCATATTTGATAACAAACTCTGATGCGGATTTACCACCTGCATAAGTTGATTTTGTGGTTAGTCCTCTACCTTCAGTTCTTTGAGTACCTCCACCGAAAACTGTATATGTGATAGGTAATGTAGCATTACCAAGAGATGCAACTTTTAACTGGTTAGAAGCGCGAATGTGATGTACTCTTACCCATCTTGCTTCATCATTTGAAACAGGAACATAAGCTAAGAATAAAGCACCAACCGCACCATACCAAGAGAACTCAATCTTATTCATTATTACTTTAGTAAAATCAATATTCCACTGAGATTGTAATAATTGTTTTGCGGTATCATCAGCATTTTTAACTGCAACGCCTGGATACTTAATAGTATCGGTTCCTGCTGCACTTGTTCTAACTACATCTGAGAATTGGAAATTTCTTGGGCCTGAGCCATCTAAAAAGTCAAATGAGAATCTTGAACGTGGAATACGATATTCGTATACACCATAATATTCTGATTTAACATTATGTCTAATCCAGTTAGCCCAACCATGTTCATTTGTGTCACCACTTGCGTCTAATGTTTTACATTTAGTACCATTATTGACAGCATCTACTTCTGTTTTAAAATCTGATTTTCTATCACTTCCATCATCTGTAATAATTCTTGTATCGATAACACCTTTACGTGTTGTACCACTGTAATTATTCAGATTAACATCAAATTCACGTGAATAAGGGAACATGATATCTGCATCTGCATGAGCAGTATGTGCAGGGAAAATAAATGGAACAGGCGTTTTAATGAAATGATTATTTGTTAATGTATTATCATTTAGAAAAGGAGTTGTTCCACCGGTTAATGTACGGAATGTTACAACCTTTGTTGTGATATTAATACTTGCAATCTGTAAAAGAGAATTTTC